>TARA_R110002072_G_scaffold728_4_pt1 | contig 277575 bp, 261 predicted proteins | sample TARA_R110002072 | Tara Oceans TARA_R110002072 (sample SAMEA4397118) | marine metagenome | biome: Polar Biome; feature: [SRF] surface water layer (ENVO:00010504); material: water (ENVO:00002006), including particulate matter (ENVO:01000060) such as... | depth 5 m | reverse complement strand
GTGGCTGCCGCCAAGGCAAGCCAGTGCCACCCTCTTCGCTTTCGGCTTCGACGCGGTTAGGCAGGCACAGCCACAGCAGCAAACCGACGACCGCCGGTAGCGCCCAGATGGCCAGGCCATAGGTCCAGTCATTCGCCAACCACTGGGTAGCCGGGATCGTCAGTACTGCACCGCCCGCACCGCCAATCGCCATGCTCAGCGAATACCAGCCCACCACGCTGCCCATCCGCCCAGCGAAGTGGCGCTTGATGAAACCCGATAGTAAAGGCCCAGCAACCGCGATGGCCGCGCCCAGCAGCACCGCACTGCCAATCAGAATTGCGCTTGCATGCCCTACCGCACGCAGCAATAGCGCCACAGCAATAACCGCCAGACACAGGGCAATGGTACGTTCGAGCCCCAGGCGCATCGCCAGACGCGGCGCAAAAGGCGCCAGCAAACCCATGCATAACACGGGAAGCGCAGTGGTGAGGCTGATCAGGCTACGGCTCAAGGCCAGTTCTTCAGCAATCCGCTCAATCAGCGGTGCCAGAGAAGTGATACCGGGCCGCAAGTTGATTGCAGCCAGGATCAGGCCCAGCAACAGCAGGGCCCGCGGGAAAGGTTTCACAGTAAATCCATCAGTTTCGCGGCCATGCCGACATGGCCGCAAACCTTAGAGCGCAAGTTCACACCAGACAAGCCCTAAGCGGGATAAAGTTGACCAATAAATCAGCAATTAGAGCGCTACAGGTCCAATTACTTGGTGCGCGGTGCACGCATCTTGTCGGCCATGGCAGTCATTTCGTTATAGAGCAACTGCGGGTTCTTCTGCTTCAACGCCCAAGCCATACGCCCCTGTTCGTGAGGCAAAATCATGAACTCACCTTTGCCAATTTCCTGGTAGATGTAATCGGCAATATCGGCCGCACTGATCGGTGAGCTTTCCAGCAGCTTGCCCACTTGCGCTTTCATCGCCGGCGTAGGACCGCGGAAAGAATCCAGCAGGTTGGTCTGGAAGAACGAAGGGCACACCACATGCACGCTGACTTCATGCAGCTTCAGCTCGATCAACAAGCTTTCCGACAGTGCTACAACTCCGGCCTTGGCCACGTTGTAGTTACTCATGGCCGGACCCTGCATCAAGGCTGCCATGGAAGCAATATTGACGATTTTGCCTTTGCTCTTTTCCAGTAACGGCAGGAAGGCCTTGCAGCCCTTGACCACACCCATCAGGTTGATTGCGATCTGCCAGTCCCAATCTTCAAGCGACAACTCGCTAAAGAACCCGCCAGAGGCCACACCGGCGTTGTTGACGATCACATCGATGCCGCCGAGCTTCTCCTCACAGGCCTGGGCAAACGCAGTCAGCTGGCTGTAATCACGTACATCACAACGCTGGGTAAAGCCATCGCCACCCGCCTCACGAACCATCTGCAGGGTTTCCGCCAGGCCCGACTCGTTGACATCCGACAGTGCCAACTGCCAGCCCTCACGCGCCCAACGCAGGGCCATCTCACGCCCCAAACCCGAACCCGCGCCGGTGATCATCATGCGATTTTGCATAGGAAAGCTGCCTTGTGATGCTGTGATTGATGGAGCCAGTGTAGCCGGGGAAATTATCTTGCCTGCACACCATCATCCATCTGAATAAGGCGGCCTAAGCTAAACTCACGGCCGCCGCCAGCGCTGCCAGAGCAATCCACCATATATCAGCGTATTGAGCAGCAGGACGAACAGCCCCAAGCCAATCTGAATCTGCGGCGTCAACCCAGCCGGGTAAATGATCGGCAGCAAATAGTGCTCAACAAAACCGCCGCTGTACCCCGCCTGCCCTGCAGCCAGACGCAGGCTGTGCTCCAGTGGCGTCAGCGGACAAGGCCAATGCATCAACTCCACCAACACACCCCACAAGGCCGCCGGCACATGCAACCAAACCAACCCGCGCCAACGCCACACCAGCAACCCGCCCAACACCGCAAATAGAATAAACAGCAGATGCACAACTACCACTCCATCTACCACAACAGCCAACCAAAACATAAATTGCCTTGTTGTTAATCCCTGACCTTATTACAAGCGCATAACACGCACAGTATTCAAAACATGATTGCCAGAATGCAAAAAGGCCGGTTAATAACCGGCCTTAATTAAAAAAATGAACGCGTCAGTTAATACTCAACTTGTCGCGATTCTTCTCCAGCGTTGCCTCGCCAATACCCTTGACCTCCAGCAACTCATCCACTGAAGCAAAGTCGCCGTGCTCATCACGATAAGCAACAATCGCCTGCGCCTTCACTTCACCAATCCCCAACAACTCACGTTGTAGAGTGGCAGCATCAGCCTTATTGAGATTAACCTTACCGACCGGAGCCACTTCAGCTGTTTTAACAGCAGGAACTGGCTGGGTCTGCGTTTCAGCGGCAGAAACCGCCAGGGACATGGAAGCAAGAACAGCGAACAGCAGAGAAGACAGTTTGGCTTTTAGCATACGAGAATCCTTTCGTTAGTTTTTTGTCAGAGCGTGGGACTTCCTTCTCCACGCTTTTGAAAACTAGCTGCTGCCATGCGCTTGTCAAATAACTGAGAGAGTCTTCGATTGGGACAACCTTAACCAACACGCCTTTACGAGATAACGCTATGGCTCCAGACGGCGCTTGATATGTATCCAGTCAACGATCTCGCCTTCCGGTTTGTAGCCACTAACCGTCTCACGCAACAACTGGCGCACACGATCATAGTCATCACGAGCCACCGCAGCTAACAGTTCGCTTAACACCGCCTTGAAGGCTTCCCACGAAAGGTGCTCTTCATTCGCCCGCATGATCATAGGATGTTCAGTCGGGCTAACGTTATCACCAATCAACAGCTCCTCATAAAGCTTCTCGCCCGGACGCAGACCAGTAAACTCAATAGAGATATCACCCTGAGGGTTCTTGGCAGAGCGAACGCTCAGGCCGCTGAGATGGATCATTTTCTCGGCCAGTTCGGCAATTTTGACCGGTTCGCCCATATCCAACACGAAAACATCCCCGCCCTTGCCCATGGCACCAGCCTGGATCACCAACTGCGCCGCCTCCGGGATGGTCATAAAGTAACGAGTGATATTCGGATGAGTGACCGTAACCGGGCCGCCTTTGCGAATCTGCTCATGGAACAGCGGAATAACTGAGCCGGATGAGCCCAGCACATTGCCAAAGCGCACCATGGTAAAACGCGTTTTGTTCAGTTGGAGCAGCGCCCTGCCATCCTCGAACAGAACTGGCGCTGACTCGCGACTAAGAGCCTGGAGCACCATCTCTGCCAGCCGCTTGGTACTACCCATTACATTGGTAGGACGCACGGCCTTATCGGTGGAGATCAGTACAAAATTACTCACGCCGGCCCTGATTGCAGCTTGCGCAGTATTCAGCGTGCCCACCAGGTTATTCAGCACCCCTTCGGCAATATTGTGCTCCACCATCGGTACATGCTTATAGGCTGCAGCGTGATAAACCGTGTCCACTTTCCAGGCTTGCATCACGTCCAGCAACCTATCGGGGTTGCGGATAGAGCCAAGGATAGGTGCCAGGCGCAACGGCAGCGACTCACGCTTGATACGCGCCTCAAGCTCGCTGTGAATGCTGTAAAGATTGAACTCACTGTGTTCGAACAACAAAAGCGTTGCAGGCTGATTCAGCAGGATTTGCCGGCACAACTCAGCACCAATCGAGCCGCCTGCACCGGTGACCATCACCACCTGGTTACGAATACAGCGCTCAAACAGCACCTGCTGCGGCGGTACTGAATCGCGCCCCAGTAAGTCGGCGATATCCACTTCCTGAACATCTTCAACCGTCACCCGCCCACTGGCCAAGTCCATAAAGCCGGGGATACTGCGCACATGCAGCGGGAAATGCTCTAGTTCTTCAAGAATCTGCCGCCGCCGCCCACGTGAGGCTGAAGGCATAGCGAGGAGAATCTCATCGACGCCGGTTTCATTGATCATCTGCTGGATATGCTTGGAGGTGTACACCCGCAGCCCAGCAATGGTGCGATTGGCGATACCTGAATCATCATCAATAAAGGCAACCGGGCGCATAGCACGGCCCAGCCTGAGCGCCGCAACCAACTGATTACCCGCTGCGCCGGCACCATAAATGGCCACTTTCGGCAAACCACTTTCACGACCTTGCAGGCTGGTGGGTTTATCGGCAGAGAACCAGTCACCCATAAAATACTGGCGCATCATCAAGCGCAGCCCACCAAGCAATACCAGGCTCAGCCACCAGTAGTTGAACACCATAGAGCGCGGAATAAGCATGGGCGCGCCCTGATGCCAATAAACAGCTAGCGCCAGCAATAGCGCCGACAGCGTAACGGCCTTGCCGATAGCCAACAGCGCATCGTTGCCGAAATAGCGCATGACCGCACGGTACATGCCAAAGCGAATAAACAGCGGAATGGCGATAACCGGTGCCAGCACGAACAACCAGGCATGCCCGCCAAGGGGCTCAATAGACTTGCTTTCGCCCAAGCGCACAACAAACGCCAACCACAACGCACTCCAGACAAGCACCACGTCCATGGAAACCTGAATCAGTCGCTTCTGACGTCTTGGCAAACTAACCAGACGGCTACGCAACTTTTCGGCAAGTCTCAACACAACAAACACCTCAATCCTGAGAGCTTAAAAACAGCGGAGCCCCTCCACCGGGAAAAATCTGATTTTTGATGAATAGCCAAAAACCACCCCACGTAGGAGCGTGCCAGCCCGCGAAGCGGACAACGTCCGCCCTAAATCAAAAAATCACACCACGATCAAAACCAACTACATCACACAACCTAACCAGCAACCACCCCTTCTGCCTGCAATACCGAACCTGGCGCACACACCACCCCTTCGCCAACCACCACCTGATACCCAGCGCTACAACCTGCCTGCAGCCAAGCGCGCGCGCCAATCTTCACGCCACCAGCCAACTGAACACCAACGCCAAGGTGAGCGAACGCACCTAGGCTAGCATCGTGATCGACTGTGGCATTGGCATTGACGATAGCGCCCTCACCAATCACCGCGTCGACGCCCACCATCGCCAGCGCCATAATCGCCGTACCTGGGCCTATAACAGCGGAGACACTCACGCATGCGCGAGGATGCACCACCGATACCAGCGGCAGCCCAGCTGCATGAATGGCCTTAATGCACTGTTCACGTATGGCGTTATTGCCCACTGCAGCAATCGCGCCTGCTACCTGCACCTCCAGCACAACCAAGCCCGCCACATCAGCCACAACCGGCCAGCCAAAGGTTTCGCGCAGCTCAGGGCAACGGTCATCGGCAAAAACGCTGCCACTCACCACTGAACAGCGCCGCTTCTGCAACTGCCTTGCCGTGGCCACCCGCGCCGATGATAAGTAATGTCCGCTCACTCACGCCCGCTGCTCCAACTCACCGGCATGGTATTTCAGCGCCAACGCCAAGAGAGGTACATAGGCAATCAACAACCCCAACAAACCGTCTATGTCTCCCAGCCCCACCCAAAGCGCAATGGGTAGCAGCCACAGGATGTTGATACCGCCTACAACAAGCGTGACCGGTAAATGACGACCATAGTGGCGCGAAGCGTACTGATAAGCATGGCTGCGATGAGCTTCATACACTTTGTCACCGCGCAACAGGCGGCGCAGCAAAGTAAAGGTGGCATCGACGATAAACACCCCAAGCAAAATCAACCAACTCCACAACAACTGCGGCGCTACCCAGGCCGCCTGCAGCGACAACACGCCTAGGGTGATGCCCAGGAATCCACTGCCTGCATCACCCATAAAGATCCGTGCCGGCGGGAAGTTCCAAAACAAAAAGCCCGCAACAGCCGCAGCCAAAAGCAAAGGCACAACGAATTCTGTAGGTTGGGTTGAGCCCGCGAAGCCCAACAACCCATACAGCAACGTACCACCCAAACACACACAAATGGCTTCTATACTGGCAATGCCATCAATGCCGTCCATGAAGTTATAGAGGTTAAGCAACCATACCAAATACACCGCCGCCAGCGCATGGCCGAACCAGCCCAGATCAACGGTGAAACCGAACATCACCACTGGCGGTAAACCGCCCAGCCAGAACAGCGCCCAAATGGCAGCGGCGAAATGCCCAAGCAAACGCCAGCGCGCAGCGATATGGCCGTGATCATCGAGAAAACCCAACACGGCAATCCCCGTCCCCGCACCCAGCAACGCCCAGGCCAACGGCCAAGCTATAAAACCCATGCCTGCCATCAACGGCAAGGCTAATAAGAAGCTGACCACGATCGCCACCCCACCACCACGCGGCGTCGGCACCGAGTGCGAACTGCGCGCATTGGGAATGTCCATCAGGCTGCGGGCCAAGGCGTAACGACGCAACGCACCGGTCAGGAAAAGTGAAACACCGGCCACAACCGGCAACAACCACCAGATACTCATTTGTTTTGCTGTTCCAGAAAATGCTTGGCCGTTTTACGCAACGCCTCATCGACGCTCACCGGCGCAGTCCAGTTGAGTAGTTCACGTGTTTTGCTGATGTCGACTTGCAGCGAGCCGCACAGCCGTTGAGAAAGCGCTTTCTTCCCAAGCATCGTTGCACCTGCTTCGAGCATCCAGCTAGGTACTGGCAACAGTCGGGCAGGCTTGCCTAAAGCAACGCCCATTCTGCGCAACAACTCGGTAGTCGACAGATCCTCACCATCGCTGACCAGGAAGATCTGGTTGGCGGCGGCGGGATGGTCGATACAGGTCACGATCAAATCAACCAGGTTATCCAGGGCAACCAGGCTACGGCGGTTATGGATAGCCCCAAAAGGCAAAGGCACGCCTTTGTGCAGCCAGTGCATCATACTCAGGAAGTTGGCTTTTACTCCCGCCCCGTAGACTAATACCGGACGAATAATCACCACCTCCATGCCTGTTTCGGTTGCAAGTGTCCGCAGGCCCTGCTCAGCTTCCATTTTGGAAATGCCATACAGATCGACTGGCGCAGGCTGAGCATCGGCGTGGTAAGGCGCCCCCACAGTCGTACCCTCGCCATTAACCTTGATCGAGCTGATAAAGATAAAGCGACGTACTCCAGCAGCAGCTGCCTGACGTGCCAAATTCAAGGTGCCGTCGACATTGACCTGGCGAAACTCTGTGAGTGGGTCAAATGAGTTATCGTCCATGACATGCACGCGGGCGGCCGAATGGATGACCACCTCCTGCCCGTGAACAACCGTACGCCAATCCGTATCGTTGTTGATATCACCAACAACCGCGGAGGGATAATCAACAAAAGGCAGGTCAACTCTGTGAGCGCCCAAAACGCAGAAATCGGCCATTTGACTCAGTTTCGCCACTAGGCAGCTACCCACAAAGCCGGTAGCACCAGTCACTAAAATAGATGCTGGATGATTCAACGCGTCGTCCCTGTTGGGGGTGCCAACTCCTGATAAATACTCAAATGGGCATCGACGATTTTTTCAATCGCAAACTCACGTTCGGCTAATACTCGACCCGCGGCACCCATGCTATGCCTTAATACGGGCGACTCGATTAAACGTTGCAGCGCATCGGCCAGAGCTTCGGCATCCTTCACCGGTACCAGTAACCCGGTCACCTCAGGCTCAATCGCGTCCCGACAACCTGGAACATCGGTAGTAACCACCGCTCTACCGCAGGCAGCAGCCTCAACCAGGCACTTTGGTAAACCCTCGCGGTAAGAAGGTAAACAGACAATATTGGCCGCCGCATATTGCTGGGCAATATCACTGCGATAACCCAATAACTCGACAATACCCTCTGCGGCCCACGCATCCAACTGGGCCTGCCCAATCGATGACGGATTGCCAGGGTCAGGAGCGCCGATCAACCTGCAACACACATCAATACCGCGCCGTCGAAGCACACGTATGGCCTCCATGTATTCATAAACACCTTTATCCCTCAGCAGCCGAGCAGCCATAACAACCACAGGAGTGCCCTCCGGCTCGGGCAAACAAGGGTAATTAAGCAGATCAACACCCGAACCGCGGATTAACCGTGACTGATCAAGTGATAGTGCGCCGATATCAAGCAGCACCTGACGGTCATCGGGGTTCTGGAAAATTACCGCCAACTTCCTCTGTCTGAAAGACTGACGATATAAAAAAGAGATAAATTTTTTGCGCAATCGTGCCAATCCTGACTGGCTCAAAAAGACAGTACCCAGCCCAGACACTGCGGCTACAACTAAGTCAACACCGGAAAAACGAGCGATCAAACCGCCATACAACACTGGCTTAATGGTTATAAGATGTACAACTTGCGGCCGAACTTCCTGGAAGATCCGTAACATACTTGTAATTGAGAGGAGCTCTTTAAACGGATTCTGACCGCTCCTAGCCAGATCAATAACATGATGCTCAAAACCAAGCTCTTTTAATTGACCAAGACTTGGGCCAGATGCTGATGCTATATGCACTTCGAACCCAGATTTACGAGCCGCCTCAGCAAGAGGAAGACGATGTGACAGGAAAAATTCCAATGTATTAACAATAAATAATATTTTTTTCATATTTTCTTTAGCTAAATATAAAATATTCTTCTAAGCAAAAAACACGGAGAAGGCAATATTAAATTACATTCCCCAATCAAAAACCAGGTCATGCCAGACCCTTCCGGACATGAGGCAGTGCTATCAAGCCTCCAAGCGCGAGCCAAAACATTCGCTGATAAAAAACCTCATGAAAAACGCTCATCAGAGCAAACATAAGCAACAACAAAATTAGAGCATTAGAAATTACTCGATTACTACAAATTGAAATCGCGTATTTTAAAATCAACACAAAAGGACTCAGAAAGACAATAAAACCAATCAAACCAAACTCAGCAAGCAACCACAAGGAAGTGTTATGAACCACTACACTAAAACCAATCAAATCCACACTTTTATTAAAAAATGCACCCAACCCAGCTCCAAAGAGCGGATTCTCTCGCCACATAGTGAAAGACTCCACTATAAGGGCCCACCTTGCTGAATCACTTGACTCGCTTGATATAGGTAAAACAACTAACGGAGTAACCGAGGTAGCCGAGGTAGCCGAAAAAAGTAAAGAGAACAAGGAGAGCAAGGTTTCAATTAAGATACCAAACAAATAAACACCATACTGCGATAGTATGAAAACCACCCCTCCGAAAAATGTAGATTTTAGTAAAAACATCGGCCTCGATGCTCTTAACAAAAAGGCCACCACTAGCACCACAAACAAAGTGCCAATTGCAGAGCGCGATCCGGTTATTAAAACCGCACCAATCATGATGGAAAGAGCTACGCTTAGCAATCCAGACTGACTAGAACTTAATGGCAGCCTTGCATACCAAGGCTCAAATGCCAAAACCAAACAAACAACCACAAGTACCTGAAAGGCTAAAGCGTTTCGATTCCCAGAATAAGCCTCTAGAATATAATGGAAATTATCTAAAACAATAAAACCATTAACAAACAGCACCCACATTAGTATATTTACAAACAAAACAACAGTAATAGCAATCAACATCAACTGTGAGAGCTTGAAAAAACCCACTCGACCAAAATTATTTACAACCAAATACCCAGAAAACAAGTAACCCAACAGCACCAACCAACCAATTATCTTACCTGACGCCCAGTTTGTAGCACCAAACGAATAGACACCTGAGATATAAGAAAATACAAAAGCCAAAGTAATAAGTGAAAGATATAAATTAAATTTCGGCACACCCCATCTTGGCAGTTCTCGCTTAAGCACAACATTCAGAACCACTATGGAGAAAATCAAAATGGCAAATGGGTCTGCCAAATTCACGTTCAGATAACCTGTACCAACTTGAACATGAACCTGAAATAGCACTAACAAACCCACCATCAGGGTTAAAATCCAAATAGCAACATCTTCTATACTTACCGTTCCCATGCCGTTACTCAACTGCCCACCCAGAACTGTTTCAGAAACCTTAGGCCTAACAAACAGCAATGGAAATAAAACTAGAACAGCCGCTATAGAAGTAAACCCTAACAAAACAGAAGCAGCCAACGCACTCGCAGAACTACCACCAAGGAAGGATAGAACATACATGGAAGATATCTCTCTTAATCCCCAGCCTCCAAAACTAACTGGAAGGCCGGCTAAAAAAGAAACTATGGCCGCAGCTGACAATACATGCAAAAAGTCACTCTCAGGGATTACAGATGCAAAAAGCAAATAAAATGCCAACAAAACAACAACACTACTTAGCAATGTGACTAGATAAACCTCAAGCGCATTGAATAACGACTTAAAACTAAGGATTTTCTCTAACATTCTCCGTTCAACTCGACCAACAAAGAAGCATAGATAAACCACAAGAGAAAAAACTGCAATTAAGCACATTTCCAAAATCGGTACTTTTCTAAAATACTCATTAACAATCGGAGAAAAAATAATAAGCCCGCCCACAAGTGCAAGCAAACCACTCAAACTTCCAACTACAAATCTTTCATAAGCTGCAATCGCTGCATTTTCGGCAGCAGAGATTCCCGCCTTACTCAACATCACCTGCCTTCCGGCAACCTGCCCCACCAAAGGAATCATAATTAATGAAGCAATGTTCCCAGAAACACTAGCCCTGACAACATCTGAAAAATTAATTGTATAGCCGAAATGCTGCAACACTCTCCAATATCTAAAAACCACAACAAATGTATTCAGCAAAAATAAAGAAAACACAGGCAAAACAATACGTAAAGGAAATGCCATTAACGAACTATAAAAATCATTGAAATCAACAAAACTAAAACCAAATACAACTAATAACACTGAAAGTATCAGAAACAAAAACTTCTTCACAAATCACCACTCGCGAAATTTAAAAAAACAAGAGGAAACGAAATATCCTTTTAACCACCAAAGCTTCAAGTCACTTCAAAATATAAAGCAGCTTAAAAAGCCAACAAACAAACTATACCCGACAAATATAATTACCAGCCTATAATACTATTAAACTTCAAGATTGCTCGGCCAGCCATGCTTGAAACATTAAAATATCCCAAAGATGATACTGCCAATTACGCCGACCCGACAAATGCTCGCTCCACTTTTCACGAATGGGTACTGGGTTAAAAAAGCCTTCTTGCCTAAGGCGCCCCTCATCCAGAAGAGCCTCTGCCCATTCGCGTAACGGCCCACGCAGCCAACTGTCAATCGGCACACCAAAGCCCATCTTAGGCCTTTCAATCAACTCCTTTGGCACATATCGATACAGCACTTGCCTGAGTGCCCACTTAGCTTGCCCATCACGTAGCTTCATAGATTGCGGAAGGCTCCACGCAAACTCTGTTACTCGATGGTCGAGAAACGGTACGCGTGTTTCAAGCGAAACCCCCATAGCTGCACGATCCACCTTGGTCAAAATGTCATCAGGTAGATAAGTCAGCATATCGAGGGCCATCATGCGTTGTACATCATCTAGCCCCCCAAGAACCGGTACATCGCCATTCAACAAAGTCGGTGGCTCATGGCCGTCTATGACTATTGATGCCGGATCATGCCAATGCGAAACCAAACTGAGATACAGTGAATCCACTGACTGGCATGACAATACACCTGCGCCCTTGTGTAACTTGTCACCCACATTTGCAAACCGAGCAGTTGAGGGCACTACAGTAGCTAAATGAGCTGCAAGTCTGTCCCACGATTGAGGTGCAACACTTGTCAATGCCATTGCTGCGAGTTTGCGCATAGGCCGAGGCACGGCTGCCAATTTACGCCAGAGATTTTCTGTCATTTGATAACGGTTGTAACCGCAAAACAACTCATCACCTGCATCACCCGAAAGCGCCACTGTTACATGTTCCCGGGCAAGCTGTGACACCAAAAAAGTAGGTATCTGCGAAGAGTCTGAAAAAGGCTCGTCGTACAACGAAGGTAAGCGCGTAATTACTGCAAGGGCCTGTTCAGCAGTTACATAAAGCTCTGTATGGTCCGTACCCAAATGCTTAGCAACCGCCTTGGCATGTACTGCTTCGTTGTAACCCTCTTCGTTAAATCCAATGGTAAAGGTTTGAACCGGTCGCGATGACTGCGCTTGCATTAGCGCAACCACCGTAGAAGAGTCCACCCCACCAGACAGAAACGCACCTAGGGGAACATCGGCCATCATCTGCTGACGTACTGCATCTTTCAGTAAGACTTCCAGATCATTGACTGCTTGAGATGTACTGCCGGTAAATATATTGGCAACACCATCAACCGCAACTTTAGCCCCTGACCAGTAAGTCACTATGTCTGGTTCGCTTTTCTTTAAGGAAACTGTAAGCAAGCACCCAGCACGTAGCTTATAAATCCCTTTATAAATTGAATAAGGCGCGGGAATGTAGTTGTGGCGCAAATAGAGTGATAAAGCGCCACGGTTAATTTCACCCTTCCACAGAGGATGAGCTCTTAGTGCCTTTAATTCCGATCCAAATAAAAAAACGCCATTCATCCAACCATAATAAAGCGGCTTTTCACCCAGTCGATCTCGGGCTAGCGAAAGCGTGTTGCTTTGCCTATCCCATACCGCAAAAGCAAACATACCAATTGCCTGCTCAAGCGTCTTCTGGATACCCCATGCATCGAAGCCAGCCAGCAGTGTCTCAGTATCGGAATGTCCACGCCAAGACGTGACTGCTTTACTGCGCTCAAGCTCAGCACGGCTATCTAGATGGTTATAGATTTCGCCATTGAACGCAATTACATAGCGACCTGACGCAGAAAACATCGGCTGGTGGCCTGCCGCTGACAAATCCACGATGGACAGTCGCCTGTGAGCCAAGCCAATACCAACAACTTCATCTTGCCATATACCAAAATCATCCGGCCCCCGCGTAATAATCGCATTGGCCATACGTTCTAGTGTTTTGTGGGCTTCCTCAGATACACCCCAGGATCCATGCCCCAAATACCCAGTAAACCCACACATTAGGCTTAAATCCTTTACTAAAACGGTAATTTAAGTTGAACAAAACTATAATCGACTCAGCGCACCTGCGCACCTACTTCACGATACAGAGCTTCATAGGCATCAATACAGGAGCTCATTGAAAACTTCTCTGCAACACGCACTCTTCCCCTGTCACCCATTAAAGCCCTGTCATCAGCTAGTGCAACTTTCAGTAAGGCATCGGCGAGACACTCAGGGTTGTGCGCAGGTACAACATATCCAGTAATGCCATCAAGAACTGCCTCTGCGTTACCACCAACGTCAGTAACCACCATCGGCAACCCTGCTGCCATGCCTTCGAGCACGGCGTTGGAAAAACCCTCTTCATGAGAGCAGAGTATGCTCACGTCGGCTAAACGCAAAAAAAGCGGCACATCGGAGCGAGAACCAAGAAAACGTATATTGGAACCTACCCCAAGGGAGTCGGCTTCTTGCTGGAGACAAGTACCAATTCCGTCATCACGACCAATACAAAGTACCAGCCAGGGCTCAGGAAGGGCTTCTTTTATTCTGGCCAAGGCTTTGATGAGATCAGCATGCCCCTTGTAAGGTATTAGGTTTGCAACCAGTACAAATACTAGAGCGTCATCAGGTATCCCAAACTGAGTTCGGACTGCGCTACGATCAAAAGACGTATCGTATGGAGCCAGCTCAATACCGTTGTAAATAAGTCGAAGGCGCTGATGACTTATCCCTTCCGTCATTAACTCGCGTATAACCGCACTCGAATTACCACACACCAATGTCATTTTCGGGTGCAGGTATCTTTCAATTTTTGCAAAAAAAGGGTGAGCCACTTGATAGTTCTGCAAACTTCTTCGGCTCATTATTCGGGCAGGTACTTTGGTAAAAAAAGACGCGAGTCCACCAATGACATATGCGGCAGGGAGGAAGAAATGTATAACTGAAGGCCGCCGATGCCACATCGTATAAATCAGCGCGACCGATGTTATTACTAGGCCTACACGTGCGCGCAGTCGATCATTTCTCAATATACGGGATACCCACGTGGGGAAAGTGACTCCATGGACGGGTACTCCGACCTCGAGCAGCACATGCGTTAACGGACCACCAGGAGTCAACACAAAGAGCTCTGGCTCCCAGCCTCGCTTCTTTAGACGCATGGCTACTTGAACAACATGGCGCTCTGCCCCCCCGACCTCAAGCGAACCTATTACGTAAAGAATTCTCCGCCCCAACTTCAATCACCTTTTTTTGCAGCAAATGAAAGTGTTAGTCCGAAACCTAATTTATCAAGAACCTTTTCAATTGGGAGTGAAAGTAGTCGATCTAAACGACTCACGCTTTTCACAAACAGCGAATTTTCTCCACGCCATTGACACCAAAACAAATCAGGACTTTTTATTTGCTTCCATTCTGACATAGCTTCGATAGTGGAATAGCCAAAAAGCCTCTTAAACATGTAAACCAAACCGCCATTTAGGCTGCCACCAAATATTTGCTGCCCCGTATTAAAATTAGTGATCTTTAAATCATACTTTTCGCACAACTTCCTTACAGCTCCTTTGGTAAATATCGTCAAATGCCTTGGATAGTCATCCGCTTGATAAAACCGTGACTGTATAGAGTTGAGATTTGTAACAACACCGACGATAAGCCCACCTGGCTTAAGCAGTCGAGACGCCTTTTCTATAAACAGCTTAGGATCATATACATGCTCTAGCACTGCCCAAAAGGTAATTACATCATACCCACCGTCCTGAAATTCCATTTCTAAAAAATCCCCATACTGAATGGGCATCTCAGCAGGGTTAGGCACAGAAGAGTCAAGCTCTACTCCCTCAGCGACCCAACCAAGCTTGTGCATATACCATAAGAACTCTCCCTTTTGAGCCCCGATATCAAGCAAATTACCTGGTTTTAAATGGGCCAACCATTTAGCTTTTTCTTCAAGCTGCACACGACGCTTATCAACAATTAGCTCCCAACTCATTGCATCGCTATCACCTTCCCAAGACCAGTAAAACTCTTTAGGGTAATACATTGAAATATCTTTTTGAGCCGGGCGCGGACTCAAATACCCACAACCACAGACAGAACACCTATTAACTCTAAACACGTCACTAGTACAAGAAAAAGTATAATCCTGAGTATTAAATAAGGATTTATATTCACCACTATCACATACCGGACATAGAACCTCAACAGCACGACTATTTATCACTTACACACCCTTAATTTCTAAATTAGTGACTTTTTAACACTTAGAAAATTCACTCCTACCGTCGCAACCAGAAACGCCGATAGCGATAATGCGGCTGGCAACGAAAACTCTTGATAATGATTTCTGACCCCCAAGTAGCAAAAAACTAAAGCTAGCAGGCTCATGCAAGCCATCGTGGATATTAGTTTCGGCCGTTTTTGCGCCTGCCATAACTTGGCAAAAAAATTACCCAACATGGCAAAGGGTAGGCCTAAAGTCAGTAGCAGCCAGTGAGATGAAACGCGCTCAGCAGCAGCAGCATCAAAGCGACCACCAAACAACCATTCAAGGCTTACAGCGCCAAGCGCCCATACCATAAATATGCCCAGTCCCCCGATGACTGCCGACACAACACCAGCCTTAACTAGAGTAGTTCTTACCGCCGCAGCATCGTTCCGAGCGACCAGATCAGAAAAGTGCGCAAGTATCACCGTAGAACTGGCTATAACCAAGAGTTGTAAAGCCGATGAATGCAGTCGGTAAGCATAGCCGAAAGCTGAAACGGCACCCTCACCATACTTTGCAACCCACAGGGGGGGAAGCGATACAATTAAGTTAGAGAACACAACCCCAGGTAAAATCCAGCCGCCAAGCATTAGCATCTCCCGCCAGAGCTGCTTGATTTTCTCCCATGCTGGAAGCTCACCGAAGAAAGTGAACCCCGTTGATTTAAGACCCCATAAACAGATAAAAACCTGTAGAGCCAGGCCAAGCACCGTACCCCCAATTAAATTGAGCAAGCCACCCTCTGGCCAGGCGCCCAGAAGAGATGCACCGAGTACACCATTGGCAATTGGGGCTGCGGCTGCAATCGCAAAACGATTACGCATGGCCAATAGGTAGCCACAAGAGTCACCGATGAGGTTGAGCATCACTAACGTTGCTGCAAATGGATATGCAAAGGCTAGCGAGGTACGAACTGAGGCTGGCGCTGAGGCTGCAAGCATTTCCAGTAAAAAGGGTGAACCCAACACCAGCATAAGGGAAAAAACACCACCCGCCCCAGCCATCACCAATAAGACGGAGCGCTCGAATGCAGACACTTCTGCGTAGCTACCTGTAACGTTAAGCTTTGCCCGGACAGGGAAAAGGCCCGTTTGCAATACTCCTGCTACAACACCCGCGACCATAGTCGGCACAACAATAGACAGACTGTAGCCATCCATTTCCGGGCCAACCCCAAAGATACGTGCGGTGAACCACAATTTAAAAAACGCAGCCAGCTGAGAAACTATTGTGAGCAAAGATATAATTGCAATTTGATTTCTCATGCAGTTACCCGAACCGAAAAAATCCGGTTAACAGCAGAATCATCACGACACAATATCCACTTGTGCTTAACCATTACTTTAAGGCTGTTAAAAAATGTACATACCAAGGCATCGCCCGATCAATACCAGCCTGAATGTCGAACTGTGGTACGTAACCAAGTAAGCGTTCTGCCTTACTAACATCAGCCTGAGAGTGGCGCACATCGCCGGCGCGGAACTCACGATATACAGGTGACTTGGCGTAACTCACACCGTTATTAGCCAGGCTCTGCTTGATCGCAGCAAACAGTTGATTGAGATCGGTGCGCCCGCCTACTGCCACGTTATATATCTGATTACGCGCCGCATGGTTATCGCTAGTTGCCGCCAATAGATTGGCCTGCACGGTGTTTTCGATAAAACAGAAGTCTCGGCTGGTTTCACCGTCGCCATTGATGAATACGGCTTCGCCGTTGATCATGGCAGAGGTCCACTTGGGGATAACAGCGGCATAGGCCCCATCAGGATCCTGTCGCTTACCGAACACGTTGAAGTAGCGCAAACCAATGGTGTTGAAGCCGTAGGTTTTGGCGAAGACGTCTGCATAGAGCTCGTTGACGTACTTGGTCACGGCATACGGCGATAGCGGTTTACCGATTACATCCTCAACCTTAGGTAGGCCGGGGTGATCACCATATGTGGAGCTTGAGGCGGCGTAAGTGAAGCTTTGCACCTCGTTATCGCGTGCGGCTACCAGCATGTTCAGAAAGCCGCTGATGTTTGTTTCGTTGGTGGTTATGGGATCGGCGATAGAGCGCGGAACGGAACCCAACGCAGCCTGGTGTAGAACGTAGTCAACGCCTTCACAGGCCTTTTGACAATCTTGCAGGTTGCGAATGTCGCCTTCAATAAAGTGGAAGCGCTGCCATTCTTCACCGCTGACGATGGCTTGAACCTCATCGAGGTTACGCTGGTGACCGGTGGCGAAATTATCCAACCCAATCACATGCTGGCCAAGCTTCAGCAGGGCCTCCAGCAGGTTGGAGCCGATGAAGCCTGCTACACCAGTGATGAGCCAGGTTCTCGGGGTAACAGGTAGTTCTTGCAACAAAGACTCGTAGGGCGTCATAAGCTCAATTCTATATGTGGGAGGCGACCGGTGTTTTCGCTGCTTTCGTCAAGGAAGTCGAGTACGGCCACCTGCCGTGTTCTATCAGCCTGTGGTTGCAGTTCGCTCTTCCCACAGTTTTTACAGGCGCAGATCAGACTCTGCAGCATTGAGTAAGTACTTAAGGTCATACAGCACATGTGCCGCCTTGCCGTGCTTACGAATATTTTCTGCACCCAGGGCGCGGAATTCGTTATGGGCTACAGCGAGGATGATGCCGTCATAAGTATTTACCGCTGGTTCTGCAATAGGGGTAATACCGTATTCGTGTTGCGCCTCTTCGACGCTGACCCAGGGGTCGTATACATCAACCAGGATGTTGTAATCCGCCAACTCACGAACAATGTCCACCACCTTGGTGTTGCGAAGATCTGGACAGTTTTCCTTAAAGGTCAGGCCCATTACCAGTACACGGGCACCATCCACATGGATGCGGCGCTTAAGCATGCCTTTGATAAGTTGCGATACCACGTAGGCTCCCATACTGTCGTTAAGGCGGCGACCTGCGAGGATGATTTCCGGGTGATAGCCTATGCTTTCTGCCTTGTGGGTCAAGTAATACGGATCTACGCCAATACAGTGTCCGCCTACCAAGCCTGGACGGAATGGCAGAAAGTTCCACTTGGTACCAGCCGCCTCAAGCACTGCTTCGGTGTCGATATCCATTTTGTTGAAAATCAGCGCCAGCTCATTGATCAGGGCAATATTGAGATCGCGCTGGGTATTCTCGATGACCTTGGCCGCTTCAGCGACTTTGATACTGCTGGCCTTGTGCGTCCCTGCGGTGATGATTTGCCGGTACAGGGAGTCCACCAGTTCGGCGATTTCCGGTGTGGAGCCGGAGGTGACCTTCTTGATAGTAGTTACCCGATGTTCCTTATCCCCCGGATTAATGCGCTCAGGACTGTACCCGGCAAAAAAATCAACGTTGAATGTAAGACCAGACACTTGCTCCAACACCGGTACGCAGTCCTCCTCCGTAGCACCGGGATAGACAGTCGATTCGTAAATTACGATGTCGCCCTTCTTGAGCACTTTCCCAATGGTTTGCGAGGCTTTTATAAGAGGCGTTAGATCGGGCTTCTTATGAGCATCAATAGGAGTCGGCACAGTGACAATGTATACATTGCAATCTTTGAGATCATCAATATCAGCGCTATAACTCAGTTTTACAGAATGCGTCAATTCTTCATCGCTGACTTCAAGTGTCTCGTCATGGCCAGCCTTGAGAGCAGTGATACGCTTCTGGCTGATGTCGAATCCCACCACAGAGCGATGCTTCCCAAATTCAGCAGCAAGAGGTAGGCCGACATAGCCAAGACCTATGATGGCGAGTTTGATGTCATTCAATGTAAGCATGGGTTGCGTCCAAATTTTTGATCATGGATTTATTACCTTTAAATTAAAGTCAATCAGGAATGACTAAATACAATGGCTTCTCGGTTGCGGCATAACGATCCCGCAGTGCTTCGCTCAGATGTGGTTTTTCCCTTGGATCCCCGTACACAATCCGCACTTGTGACGGCCAATGGTGCATTCTGGTAACAAATCCAAGCAATCCATTTTGGTCCGCCTTGGCCGAATAACCCTCTATGATATGTACTTAGACCCAGATGTCATAGCGTTTCTAATCCATTTCCATATAGACGCCCTTGCGTACAAACTGCCGTATCTGCCAGCCTGTAGTGCCTTCAGCCTCATAACCCACAAAGAGTAAGCCATACCGCACATCCCCAACATGACCTTTAGGTAGTTGACGATACGGCCACTGGAGTACATGCCATTGCCAGCATTTACGATGGCCGGCTAAACAGTTTGGGTCAAGCGATGACCATAGCCAAGTGGGTCTGATAAGGATCGACAGTCAACAAATTACTAAGTACCAGAGGGTTGCAGCCTTTCTTCAGCCGCGACAGCGCTCCGGCATCCCCAAAGTGATCAAGCCCCCGGTAAACCTGGGTGAAACGGCTGGCCAGTAGGGAGTCGAGCATGATGCGTTGGTTGGACCAGTCGAGCTGGGGTTGTTGGTTACCCACCTGAGCAGCATCGGCTCCGACTCAATCCTCACTCTCGCGGCCGCCCTATACCCTCTCCCCAACCCCTCCCCCATAATGGGAGAGGTGCTTTTAGTACCTTTCGATGGATGATGTCTCCCAGCTCGTAGAGCAACTCCTGGATGCGGCCAATGCTGAAGGCAGGAATCAGTACCTTGCCCTGGTTACTCAGGGAATACTCCAGGATCGTTTCCAAACGCTGGCGGCAGGTGCGGCGGTTTTCGTGGAGGCGGTCGCCGCAAGTACTTTCGATTAACAGCACATCAGCTTTGTATGGGACTTTAGGTGCCGGCAGGATGGGTGCATAGGGCGCAACGAGATAGCCGGAGGAAACGATACGATTTTTAAGCCCGGTTGCGGGGTAGTGCAGTTCAATCTCGATAAAGGCCCAGCCGAGTATATGGCCAGCACGCTGCAAGCGAATGCGCGTGCACAGGGCTGGCGTATCGACAAGGCTAAACCAGTGCTTGTAGGGCAAGGCAACAATGCGCTTCTCAAGCAGCTTGAGGTATTGCTGTACCTGCTTTTGATCACCACATACACCTAGCTTGAAGGCGTCCTCCAAAACGATGGACAGCAGTTTGGCCGACGGCTCGCTACAGATGATTGACCCCTTGAAGCCTGCGGCTAAAAGGTGAGGAAAGCTTCCTTCGTGATCAATGTGCACATGGGTGTCGACTAGCGCTTCAATGCCATCAAGGAAGAAATCGATGACGAGTCGCCCCGTCCCAACCTTACCATACGAGGAAGTTACTGCCCTTTGGAATAAACCGCATTCGACCAACAAACTGTTGGCGGCATCCATAAGCAGTTGATGACAGGTACCGATCACGCCTGAGACGACGCCATGATGAAGGGTATAAGGGAAGTCCATCTGCTAATCCATTAACGCGGAAAAGTACATCCATGACCAAACGGCAAATAGCTGTGGACTATGAACTGGCGACAGCAGCCTGCTCAAAGCTGCGGCATTATGCCATTATTAAAACGTGATGCCAGTCTAGGATTAGCAAAAAGCAGCACCTGAAAAATGACGGTATTGAGATGCAAAAAGCCGCACTATGGTGGCTTAAATTGGGTTATTCATCTTCATTCACCCGATCACGCAACTCTTTACCCGGTTTGAAATGCGGCACAAACTTGCCATCCAACCGCACAGAATCCCCAGTCTTAGGGTTCCGCCCCACACGTGGCGCGCGATAATGCAGCGAGAAGCTACCGAAGCCGCGAATCTCGATACGATCTCCCGTCGACAGCGCCTGCGACATTTGCTCAAGCATGGTCTTGATCGCCAGTTCAACATCCTTGGACGAGAGCTGCCCCTGATGGGTGACGATTCGCTCGATCAACTCCGACTTGGTCATGGTTTTCCCTTCTTTTTCAAGCGGCTAGATCACTAGATAGAAAGGTTTTAGCACGCCTCACCAGATTTGAACAGCCTATAAAACAACACCTTAGCGATTTTTAGGCACAAAAAAGGGCGACCGAAGTCACCCTTTTTCCGGATTACCTAAACTTAGTTCTGGTTTTCCATTTGCGCACGGATCAGATCACCAATGGTGGTCGGACCAGCAGAAGCAACTTCGTCCTGCTTAGTACGCATTTCTTTGATGGCTTCTTTTTCGTCTTCAACGTCTTTCGACTTGACCGACAAGCTAATTACGCGGCTCTTACGGTCAACGCTGATGATCTTGGCTTCGACTTCTTCGCCTTCTTTGAGCACGTTACGCGCGTCTTCAACGCGGTCACGGCTGATTTCGGAGGCTTTCAGAGTGGCTTCGATGCCGTCAGCCAGGGTGATGATGGCGCCTTTGGCGTCAACTTCTTTAACGATACCGCGCACGATGGTGCCCTTATCGTTAACAGCAACGTAGTCGGAGAACGGATCTTCTTCCAGCTGCTTGATGCCCAGGGAAATGCGCTCACGCTCCGGATCAACGGAGAGAATCACGGTTTCCAGCTCGTCGCCTTTCTTGAAGCGGCGCACAGCTTCTTCGCCTACTTCGTTCCAGGAGATGTCGGACAGGTGAACGAGGCCGTCAATGCCGCCATCCAGACCAATGAAGATACCGAAATCGGTGATCGACTTGATGGTGCCGGAGATTTTGTCGCCCTTGTTGAACTGACCGGAGAAATCTTCCCACGGATTAGTTTTGCACTGCTTGATACCCAGGGAGATACGACGACGCTCTTCGTCGATATCCAAAACCATAACTTCCACTTCGTCGCCGACGTTAACGACTTTCGAAGGATGGATGTTTTTGTTAGTCCAATCCATTTCGGATACGTGCACCAGGCCTTCCACGCCTTCTTCCAGCTCTGCGAAGCAGCCGTAGTCGGTCAGGTTGGTTACGCGCGCAGTAACACGGGTGTCCTGCGGGTAACGCGCCTTGATGGCAACCCATGGATCTTCGCCCAGCTGCTTGAGGCCGAGGGAAACACGGTTGCGCTCGCGATCGTACTTGAGGATCTTGACGTCGATTTCATCGCCAACGTTGACGATTTCCGACGGATGCTTGATGCGCTTCCAAGCCATGTCGGTGATGTGCAACAGGCCGTCGACGCCACCCAGATCCACGAACGCGCCGTAGTCGGTGAGGTTTTTGACGATACCTTTGACTTGCTGACCTTCCTGCAGGGATTCCAGCAGAGCTTCGCGCTCAGCGCTGTTCTCGGCTTCCAGCACGCTGCGGCGGGAAACGACAACGTTGTTGCGCTTCTGGTCCAGCTTGATGACTTTGAATTCGAGCTCTTTGCCTTCCAGGTGAGTGGTATCACGCACCGGACGGACATCGACCAAGGAACCTGGGAGGAACGCACGGATGCCGTTAACGTCGACAGTGAAGCCGCCCTTAACCTTACCGTTGATAACGCCCGTAACCACTTCCTCAGCGGCGAAAGCTGCTTCCAGAACGATCCAGCACTCGGCACGCTTGGCTTTTTCGCGGGACAGCTTGGTTTCACCAAAGCCATCTTCAACCGCGTCCAGGGCAACGTGAACTTCGTCACCGACCTTGATGGTCAGCTCACCAGCGTCGTTGTGGAACTGTTCCAACGGAATGAGGCCTTCAGACTTCAAACCAGCGTGAACGGTTACCCAACCTGCTTGGTAATCGATGTCGACGATGATAGCGGTGATGATCGAGCCAGCCTGAAGATTCAGGGTTTTTAGGCTTTCTTCAAACAGTTCAGCAAAGCTTTCGCTCATTTTAATTCCTGTTGATTCAGGGCAGGGAATCCGCCCAAACCACATTCCAGACAATGTGGGTACGTTCATTTAAAAAGAGGCTAACGGGACTAGGACTGGGCCCCGTACGCCTCCTTGCGAGCCGGTCAGCTTAAAGCAGCTGTGGCTCTTATCATCCTGCGAGATCGCGACTGGCGACTTCACTCAGAATTCGTTCAAGCACTTGTTCGATGGAGAGTTCAGTGGAATCCAGCTGAATCGCATCGGCTGCCGGCTTGAGCGGAGCCACTGCACGCTGGGTATCGCGCTCGTCGCGCGCCTGAATCTCATCAAGAAGACTCGCGAGATTAACATCATCGCCCTTAGCCTTCAACTGCAAGTAGCGGCGGCGGGCACGCTCCTCGGCGCTGGCGGTGAGGAAAATCTTCAGCGGCGCATCGGGAAATACCACAGTGCCCATATCGCGACCATCGGCAACCAAACCCGGCATTTCCTGAAATGCCTGCTGACGCTGCAGCAGCGCATCACGCACGGCAGACAGGGAAGCGACCTGCGAAGCACCGGCACCAACCTGCTCGTTACGAATCAGATCAGTGACCTCTTCGCCTTCAAGAATGATGCGCTGACCATGGCCATCGCCCGCAGCAATAAATTGCACATCCAGATGAGCGGCGAGCAGCTTCATCGCTTCTTCGTTGGTCAGATCAACACCGTGATTACCGGCGGCAAAGGCCAGCAGGCGATACAGCGCGCCCGAGTCCAGCAGATTCCAGCCCAGCTGTTTAGCCAGCAGACCGGCAATTGTGCCTTTGCCCGAACCGCTCGGCCCGTCGATAGTAATAACCGGTGCGACGATCATGCTTTGTCCTCCTCGGCCACACGAATGCCAACCTGAGCCGACAGCGCGAGGAAGTTGGGGAACGAAGTAGCAACGTTGGCGCAATCATGGATGCGGATAGGCGCAGTGGCGCGCAGCGAGGCCACGCTGAACGACATGGCGATACGGTGATCGCCGTGCGCCCAGACCTCGCCACCGCCGATGCTGCCGCCCTCGATAATGATGCCGTCTGGCGTTGGCTCGGCTTTGACGCCCAGAGCAATCAAACCATCAGCCATCACCTGAATACGGTCGGATTCCTTGACCCGCAGCTCTTCGGCACCGCGCAACACCGTGCGGCCTTCAGCCACCGAAGCGGCGACAAACAGCACCGGAAACTCATCAATAGCTAGGGGCACCAGGTCTTCCGGAATATCGATACCCTTCAGCTTGGCGCTGCGCACGCGAATATCAGCCACGGTCTCGCCGCCGACTTCACGCTGGTTTTCCAGGGTGATGTCGCCGCCCATCAGCTTGAGGATATCGATGACGCCAGTACGGGTCGGGTTGATGCCTACGTGTTCCAGCACCAGCTCCGAGTCTTCGGCAATGCTGCCGGCCACCAGAAAGAATGCTGCCGAGGAGATATCCGCAGGCACTTCGATATGGGTAGCAGTCAGTTTGTGGCCCGACGTGACGCTGGCGGTGCTGCCATCCACGGTTACCGGATAGCCGAAGCCACGCAGCATGCGTTCCGTGTGGTCGCGGGTCGGCGCTGGCTCGGTCACTGAGGTGGTTCCGGCGGCGTAAAGCCCAGCAAGCAGCAGGCAGGATTTAACCTGGGCACTGGCCATGGGCATTTCGTAATCCATACCAGTCAGGCGCTGGCCACCTTTGATCATCAGTGGCGGACGACCTTCCGGGCCGGTTTCGATCACTGCGCCCATTTCGCGCAGCGGCTTGGCAACACGGTTCATCGGCCGCTTGGACAGCGAGGCGTCACCAGTCAGCGTGGTGTCGAACGGTTGTGCTGCCAACAAACCTGAGAGCAAGCGCATCGAGGTGCCAGAGTTGCCCATATACAGCGGACCGGCCGGCGCCTTCAGACCATTCAGACCCACGCCGTGAATGGTCACTCGGCCATGATGCGGGCCTTCGATGACCACCCCCATGTCACGGAACGCTTGTAGCGTTGCCAGCGCGTCCTCACCTTCCAGAAAACCCTCGACATGCGTGGTGCCTTCAGCCAGCGAGCCGAGCATGATCGAACGGTGAGAGATGGACTTGTCGCCCGGAACGCGAATACGCCCGGAGAGTTTGCCGCCAGGGTTAGCCAGAAAAACCAGATCGTTCGAGTGCATAGCGTCCACATAGGCCCTACGGGCCAAAATTTTGCCGAAATGCTCACGGGCCACGCGGGCGCGGGTGAATACGCCCAGCAACTGATGCCCATCCCCTGCGTCAACCGCGTCGCGCAAGGCGTCGAGGTCGTCGCGAAATACGTCCAGCGTGCGCAGCACCGCCTCGCGATTGGCGAGGAAGATGTCATGCCACATGACCGGATCACTGCCGGCGATCCGCGTGAAGTCGCGAAAACCGCCGGCGGCGTAACGAAAGATCTCCAGGTTCTCACTGCGCTTGGCCAGCGAGTCAACCAGAGTAAAGGCCAGCAAGTGCGGCAGGTGACTGGTCGCAGCCAGCACCTGATCGTGATGCTCCACCTCCATATGTTCAACATCCGCGCCCAGCTCGCGCCACAGCGCATCGACCAGCACCAGGGCCGACTCATCACTCTGCTCGCAAGGCGTGAGGATGACCTTATGGCGGCGGAACAGCTGCGCATTGGATGCTTCCACCCCGCTCTGCTCGGAGCCGGCAATTGGGTGGCCCGGCACAAACCGCACCGATTTACCAGTAAAGGCCAGGCGCGCAGCACGCACCACATTGCCTTTGGCGCTGCCCACATCGGTGAGCACCGTCGTACCCAGGTCAAGCTTGGCCAGCTCTGTGAGCAGCTTTTCCATGGCCAGGATAGGCACCGCCAGCTGGATAATATCGGCACCCTGACAGGCGGCAGCCAGATCAACCTCGCAGCGATCAACCACGCCCAGCTCCACTGCCAACCGGCGCGACTCGGGATCGAGATCGACACCTATCACTTCGCGGCACAGGCCGCGCTCACGCAAACCCTTGGCAAAAGAGCCGCCAATCAGGCCCAGGCCGATAACCACCAGGCGGCCGAGCTTAGGGGCGGCAGGTTGCACCTGAGTGACAGCAGATTTGGCTTCACTCACGCGTTCAGCACCTTGGCCAGGGCGTCAAGGAAGCGCGCGTTTTCAGCAGTTAGACCAATCGACACCCGCAGGAAGTTCGGCATGCCATAACCGGCCACTGGGCGCACGATCACCCCGGCGCGCAGCAGCGCCTGGTTGATTGCCGCGGTATCACGGCCAAAGTCCACAGCAATAAAGTTGCCTTTCGACGGGATCCAGCTCAGACCCAACTCGCGCAGGCCGGCCTCCAGCTGCGCCATGCCGGCGTCATTGAGCTGACGGCTTTGCGCCAGGTAATCGGCATCATCCAGCGCCGCACAGGCCGCGGCCAGGGCGAGGCTGTTGACGTTGAACGGCTGGCGTACACGGTTAAGCACATCGGCGATCTGCGCCGAGCTGAGCGCATAACCAACGCGCAGCGCCGCCAGGCCATAGGCCTTGGAGAAGGTGCGCGAGACCAGCAGATTGTCATAGCGCGCCAGGTACTTGAGACCGTCCGGCAGCTCATCACCTTCGGCGAACTCGATATAAGCCTCATCCAGTACCACCAGCACATTGCTAGGTACGCGCGCGAGAAAGCGCTCCAGCGCATCGGGGCCGAACCAGGTACCAGTCGGGTTGTTCGGGTTGGCGATAAACACCACGCGGGTGTTGGCGTCGATGGCCGCCAGCATGGCTTCCAGGTCGTGGCCGTAATCCTGCGCCGGCACCACTTTGCCCTGAGCACCTACGGCCTGGGTCGAAATGGGGTAAACGGCAAAGGCATACTGACTGAACACCGCATTAAGGCCGGGGGCCAGATAGGCCCGGGCGACCAGATCGAGAATGTCGTTGGAGCCGTTGCCCAGGGTGACCTGATTGATCTGCACACCGCAACGCACAGCCAGGCGACTTTTCAGCTCGAAGCCATTGCCATCGGGGTAACGGGTCAGCTCCGCCAGTTCGCCGCGAATCGCTTCCAGCGCCTTGGGGCTTGGACCCAGCGGATTCTCATTGCTGGCCAGCTTGACGATGCTGGCCGGGTCCAGATCCAGCTCACGGGCCAGCTCATCCACCGGCTTGCCCGGCACATAGGGCGACAGCTGCTGTACGCCTGGCTGGGCCAGGGCGAGGAAATCGGTCATAGCAAAGCCTCACGCTTAAAGCCGCAAGCCCCAAGTACAGCCCGGCGTCGATGCGCGTAAAGCTTGAGACCTGAGGCGTGCCGCAGCAGTTTTAAAGTACCGCTTTCGGGTAGGAACCCAGCACCTTGAGCGCCACGGCTTCCTGATTGATCTTTTCCAGCACGTCCTTGATCAGAGGATCGCGGTGGTGACCAACGAAGTCGATAAAGAACACGTAGGTCCACTTGCCGCTGCGCGACGGGCGGGTTTCGATGCGGGTCAGGTCGATGCCGTTGTTGTGGAACGGCACCAGCAGCTCATGCAGTGCGCCCGGCTTGTTACGCATGGAGACGATGACCGAAGTCTTGTCGTCGCCGGTCGGCGGTACTTCCTGGCTGCCGATGATCAGGAAGCGCGTGGAGTTGTCCGGACGGTCTTCGATCTTCTCCGCCAGCTTGGTCAGGCCGTAGAGACTGGCCGCCATATCGCCGGCAATCGCCGCACTGTTCCACTCGCTTTTCACCCGTTTGGCTGCATCGGCATTGCTCGACACCGCCACGCGCTCGACGTTGGGGTAATGCGCATCCAGCCACTTGCGGCACTGTGCCAGGGACTGCGCATGGGAATAGATGCGGGTGATCTTGTCGGTTTTGGTGGTTTCACCGACCAGCAGGTGGTGGTGAATGCGCAGCTCGACTTCGCCACAGATGACCATGTCATGCTCGAGGAAGCTGTCGAGCGTGTGGTTGATCGCGCCTTCGGTGGAGTTCTCCACCGGCACCACACCGAAGTTCACCGCACCGGCGGCCACTTCGCGGAATACTTCATCGATAGCCGCCATCGGCACGCTGATCACTGCGTGACCGAAATGCTTCATCGCCGCAGCCTGGGAGAAAGTACCCTCTGGACCGAGGTAAGCCACCTTGAGCGGGTTTTCCAGGGCCAGACAGGAGGACATGATTTCGCGAAACAGCCGCGCCATTTCCTCGTTGCCCAGTGGCCCCTGGTTGCGCTCCATGATGCGTTTGAGCACCTGGGCTTCGCGCTCCGGGCGATAGAACACCGGCTTCTCGCCTTCCGGCAGCGCCTTCATCTTCACCCGCGCGACTTCTTCGGCGCAGCTGGCGCGATCGCTGATCAGCGCGAGAATCTTCTCGTCGAGGTTGTCGATGCGCAGGCGCAGAGCCTGCAGTTCCTGCTCGGAAATTGGATCGGTCATCAGCCGTGCTCCTTCTCGAACTCGGCCATATAGGCCACCAATGCCTCAACGGCATCCAGACCCACGGCGTTATAGATCGAGGCACGCATGCCGCCGACCGAACGGTGGCCTTTCAGGTTGAGCAGGCCGCGCGCATCGGCACCGGCGAGGAACGGCTTATCCAGCTTCTCGTCGGCCAGGCGGAACGGCACGTTCATCCAGGAGCGGGCGTTATGGGCAATCGGGTTGCTGTAGAAATCGCTGGTATCGATGGCCTTGTACAGCAGGTCTTTCTTGGCGCGGTTGATCCGCTCCATGGCAGCCACCCCGCCCTGCTCTTTCAGCCACTCGAACACCAGGCCGGACAGGTACCAGGAGAAGGTCGCCGGGGTGTTGTACATCGAGCCGTTATCGGCAGCGATCTTGTAGTTGAGCATGGTCGGGCAGACGCTGCGGGCACGGCCGAGCAGGTCTTCACGGACGATGGTCACCACCAGGCCGCTGGGGCCGATGTTCTTCTGCGCGCCGGCGTAGATCAGGCCGAACTTCGACACATCGATCGGGCGCGAGAGGATGTCGGAAGACATATCCGCCACCAGCGGCACATCACCGACTTCGGGAATCCAGTCGAACTGCAGACCACCGATGGTTTCATTGCTGGCGTAGTGCAGGTAGGCGGCGTCTTTCGACAGCTGCCACTCGTTCTGCCCAGGAATGGCGAAGTAGTCATAGGCCTTGGCGCTGGCGGCGACATTGATGTTGCCGTAGCGGCTAGCTTCTTCGATGCTTTTCTTCGACCAGATGCCGGTGTCGATGTAATCCGCCACACCCTCTTCGGGCAGCAGGTTGAGCGGAATCTCAGCGAACTGCTGGCTGGCACCACCCTGCAGGAACAGCACCTTGTAGTCGGACGGGATCTCCATCAGGTCGCGCAAATCCTGCTCGGCCTTTTCCGCGATGGCGGTGTATTCGTCGCTGCGGTGACTCATCTCCATCACCGACAGGCCTTTACCCTGCCAATCGAGGAGCTCCGCCTGGGCGCGTTGCAGAACAGCTTCAGGAAGCGCGGCCGGGCCGGCGCAGAAGTTAAAGGCTCGCTTGCTCACATCCACTCTCGCTCAAAATAGTGGGCGGGCTGGTGCGTGCCAGCAGCCGCCAAATCCTACGCTGTCAGAAGCGAGCGCACTCGCCCCGACAGATCACTCTTCGCTGATTGGGCTTTCGTCAGCTGCGGCTTCGGGTGCATTACCTGCATCCGCAACTGCGCCGTCAACACCCTCTTCGCCTTCCAGCAGCTCTTCGTCGTCTTCAGCCGAGGGCTCCTGCACACGCTCAAGACCCACCAGGGTTTCATCCTTGGCCAGCTTGATCAGGGTCACGCCCTGGGTGTTGCGACCGAGGCTGGAGACTTCGCTGACGCGGGTGCGTACCAGGGTGCCCTGGTCGGAAATCAGCATGATTTCCTCGCCTTCAAGCACCTGCACGGCGCCGACCAACTTGCCGTTACGCTCGTTGCTGACCATGGCGATCACGCCCTGGCCGCCACGACCGCGACGCGGGAACTCGGCCATCGCAGTGCGCTTACCGTAGCCACGCTCGGAAGCGGTGAGAATCTGCGCGTCGGCTTCAGGAATCAGCATGGAGATGATTTCCTGACCTTCCGGCAGACGCATACCACGCACACCGCGAGCGGTACGACCCATGGTGCGGACCTTGCTTTCCTTGAAGCGAATAACCTTGCCGCCGTCGGAGAACATCATCACTTCGCGGGCGCCGTCAGTTACGGCAGCGGAGATCAGGGTGTCATCTTCGTCCAGCTTGAGGGCGATCAGGCCCGAGCTGCGCGGACGGCTGAACTGCACCAGCGGCGTCTTCTTCACAGTACCTTTGGCCGTAGCCATAAAGATGTAGGCACCGGTCGGTTCATCCGGGGTCTCGTCGTCGGCGTCATCGCCTTCGGCCAGGTCTTCGACTTCTTCAGCCTCGACCACTACGCCTTCGATATCGTCCGGCTCGTCGCCTTCCGGCGCCTGCTGACGCAGCGCTTCCAGGTCGACCTGGAGCATGGCGGTAATGCGCTCGCCGTCGTCCAGCGGCAACAGGTTGACCAGCGGACGACCACGGGCGGCGCGCGAGGCCTCCGGAATTTCGTAGGTCTTCAGCCAGTACACCTTGCCCTTGCTGGAAAACAGCAACAGAGTGGCGTGACTGTTGGCGACCAACAGGTGCTCGATGTAGTCCTCATCCTTCACGCCGGTGGCCGACTTGCCCTTACCGCCGCGACGCTGCGCCTGGTAGGCATGCAGCGGCTGGCTCTTGGCATAACCACTGTGGGAAATGGTGACCACACGCTCTTCTTCGGTGATCAGGTCAGCCAGGCTCAGATCCAGGCGGTTGTCGAGAATCTCGGTGCGGCGCGCATCGCCGAACTCGGCTTTGACCGCTTCCAGTTCTTCGCGGATCACTTCCATCAGACGCGTGGCGCTGGTGAGAATGCGGATCAGCTCGCCAATCTGGGTGAGGATTTCCTGGTATTCGGCCAGCAGTTTTTCATGCTCAAGACCGGTCAAACGGTGCAGACGCAGCTCGAGAATGGCCTGGGCTTGTTCCGGCGAGAGGAAATACTTGCCGTCACGCAGGCCGTATTGCGGATCGAGATCGTCCGGACGGCAGGCGTCGGCACCGGCGCGCTCGACCATGGTTTCCACTGCACTGGACTCCCAGGGCGTGGCGATCAGCGCTAGCTTGGCTTCGGCCGGGGTCGGCGAGGCCTTGATCAGAGCGATGACCGGGTCGATGTTGGACAGGGCAACCGCCTGTCCTTCAAGGATATGGCCACGTTCACGGGCCTTGCGCAGCTCAAATACGGTGCGGCGGGTGACCACTTCACGGCGGTGCAGAATAAAGGCTTCGAGCATGTCCTTGAGGTTAAGGACCTTCGGCTGGCCGTCGATCAGCGCCACCACGTTGATACCGAACACACACTGCATCTGGGTCTGGGCGTAGAGGTTGTTGAGTACCACTTCCGGTACTTCGCCACGGCGCAGCTCGATGACGATGCGCATGCCGTCCTTATCGGACTCATCGCGCAGCTCAGTGATGCCTTCGAGCTTCTTCTCTTTAACTAGCTCGGCGATCTTCTCGATCAGGCGCGCCTTGTTCAGCTGATACGGCAGCTCGCTGACGATGATCTGCTGACGGCCACCGACCTTGTCGATGTCTTCAATGATGGCGCGGGCGCGCATATAGATGCGGCCACGGCCGGTTCGGTAGGCCTCGATGATACCGGCGCGACCGTTGATGATCGCCGCAGTCGGGAAGTCCGGACCAGGGATGTATTGCATCAGCTCATCGACAGTCAGCTCGCCGTTGTCGATAAGCGCCAGACAACCATTGATCACTTCCGTGAGGTTGTGCGGCGGAATATTAGTGGCCATACCCACGGCGATACCGCTGGAGCCGTTGACCAACAGGTTGGGGATCTTGGTCGGCATAACCGCCGGGATCATCTCGGTGCCGTCGTAGTTCGGCACCCAATCCACGGTTTCTTTATGCAGGTCAGCCAGCAGCTCATGGGCCAGCTTGGTCATGCGTACTTCGGTGTATCGCATGGCAGCTGCGTTATCGCCGTCCACCGAACCGAAGTTGCCCTGGCCGTCGACCAGCAGGTAACGCAGCGAGAATGGCTGCGCCATGCGGACGATGGTGTCGTACACCGCGGTATCACCGTGTGGGTGGTACTTACCGATGACGTCACCGACCACACGGGCGGACTTCTTGTAAGCCTTGTTCCAGTCGTTGCCCAACTCACTCATGGCAAACAGCACACGGCGGTGCACGGGCTTCAAGCCATCACGTGCATCCGGCAGCGCGCGCCCAACAATTACACTCATCGCGTAATCGAGGTAGGACTGCTTGAGTTCGTCTTCAATATTGACCGGGAGGATTTCTTTGGCCAGTTCGCCCATGAGTAGCCTTGTTCCTTTTTCTGGTGAAACTCCGCGCCGCTCGTCCTGAGTGGTGTGGAGCCTGTCGCCGTGCCTTGAGGCTCATAGCGACTCACGACAAATCAATAAGTTATGCCATGTATCTGCGCAGGTAAGAGGCCCATAACAGGCACCCCCGAAAACCGCCGGAGCTTACCACAATCAGTGCGTCGCACCTATCCCCAGCGCCGCCCTACCGACTAGGTGTGCGCACCCGCAGAAAACTCAGTGCAGGCGCTTGCGGCACATCAATTGCGCCATTTTTTCCGCATCCGGACGATCAACCACACCCTTCTCGGTGACGATAAAATCGATCAGGGCCGCCGGGGTCACATCGAATACCGGATTGAGCGCTTCGATCCCGCCAGCGATGCGCTTGCCGCCCAGCTCCAGCAGCTCGTTAGCATCGCGCTCTTCCAGCACGATATCGTCGCCATGCTCCATGGCCATGTCGATGGTCGAGCTGGGAGCGACCACCATAAAGCGCACGCCATGGTGCATGGCGTTCACCGCCAGCTGATAGGTGCCGATCTTGTTCGCCACATCGCCATTGGCAGCAATGCGGTCCGCCCCAACGATGACCCAGGTGATACCACGGGTTTTCATCAGGTGCGCAGCAGCCGAATCGACATTGACCGTCACCGGGATGCCGTCAGCCGCCAGCTCCCAGGCAGTCAGGCGCGAGCCCTGCAGCCAGGGCCGGGTTTCGTCGGCATATACCCGCTCAAGCAAACCCTCATGAAAAGCCGCGCGAATCACCCCCAACGCCGTACCGAAGCCGCCTGTGGCCAGGGCGCCGGCATTGCAATGGGTCAGCAGGTTCTGCTGATTGCCCTGGTGCTTGCGGATCAGATCGACGCCCAGCTGGGCCATGGTCAGATTGGCTTCACGATCACTTTGATGAATGCCGATGGCTTCGGCCTCCAACAGCGCCAGCGGGTTGTCATGGCTTTTCAGCCGACCCAGCCGCTCACGCATGCGCTCAAGCGCCCAGAACAGATTGACCGCTGTCGGGCGCGATGCAGCCAGCAGGTCGAAATCCGCCTGCAATGCCGCTCGCCAGTCGCCGCCGTCCTGCAGACGAGCCCTTACAGCCAGGACAATCGCATAGGCCGCGCTGATGCCGATGGCCGGCGCGCCGCGCACCACCATGCTACGGATCGCCTCGGCGACATCCGCAACCGAGTGATAGCTCAGCCAGGTTTCCTCGAAAGGCAGCGCGCGCTGATCCAGCAAGTGCAGAGCGCCGTCACGCCACTCGATGGCCCTGACCTTCTCTGCCGCTAGCAGTTGCTCGCGCATGACACACCTCCGCCGGAAAAAGCCGACCATTATACGCACAGCACTGCGCACATCGCGCCAGATCAGCTGCATGCAGCTTCAAGCCTAGGGCGTTCCCCTATAAACTCGCCACTCTACTGACTGCCGGAAGCCTTCCCATGCCCCAAGCTCCGCTCGATTTGCTGCTACTGCCCACCTGGCTGGTCCCGGTCGAGCCAGCTGGCGTGGTGCTGCTGGAGCACGGCCTGGGCATCCGCGACGGGCGCATCGCACTGATCGCACCGCGCGCTGAAGCGCTTAAACACGCAGCCCTGCAGGTGCTTGAGTTGCCCGGACGACTGCTCACGCCAGGCCTGGTAAACGCCCATGGGCATGCGGCAATGACCCTGTTCCGCGGCCTGGCCGATGATCTGCCGCTGATGACCTGGCTGGAGAAGCACATCTGGCCGGCTGAGGCCAAATGGGTCAACGAGCAGTTTGTGCAGGATGGCACCGAGCTGGCCATCGCCGAACAGCTCAAGGGTGGCATTACCTGCTTCTCCGACATGTATTTCTTCCCGGAAACCGCCAGCCAGCTGGTGCACAGCAGCGGCATCCGCGGGCAGATCACCATTCCGGTACTGGATTTTCCGATTCCCGGCGCCCGCGACGCTGACGAAGCGCTGCGCAAAGGCCTGAATCTGTTCGACGACCTAAAGCACCACCCGCGCCTGAGCGTCGCCTTCGGCCCGCATGCGCCCTACACGGTGAGTGACGACAAGCTAGAAAACATCCGCATGCTCGCCGAAGAGCTGGACGCCGGCATTCATATGCACGTGCACGAAACCGCCTTCGAAGTGCAGCAGAGCCTGGAGCAGCGCGGTGAGCGGCCACTGGCGCGCCTGGCGCGCCTTGACCTGCTCGGCCCGCGCTTCCAGGCCGTGCACATGACCCAGATTAATGATGAAGACCTGGCCATGCTGGTGGAAAGTAACAGCAGCGTGATCCATTGCCCGGAGTCCAACCTCAAGCTGGCCAGCGGCTTTTGCCCGGTGGAAAAACTCTGGCAAGCCGAGGTCAACGTCGCCATCGGTACCGATGGCGCAGCGAGCAACAATGATCTCGATCTGCTCGGCGAAACCCGCACCGCCGCCCTGCTAGCCAAGGCCGTTGCCGGCTCGGCCACGGCCCTGGATGCTCACCGCGCGCTGCGCATGACCACCCTCAACGGCGCCCGCGCTTTGGGTCTGGATGCGCAAATCGGCTCGCTGGAACTGGGCAAGGCGGCCGATATCGCCGTATTCAACCTCTCCGGCCTGGCCCAGCAACCAGTTTATGACCCGGTTTCGCAGCTGATCTATGCAGGTGGCCGCGCCTGCGTCGAACACCTGTGGGTCGGCGGCAAACAATTGCTCGACGGCGGCCAACTGACGCGCCTGGACGAACAACGGATCATCGCCAATGCCCGCGCCTGGGGCGCGAAGATTGCCGGCAAGTGACAGCCAGCCCAGAGAATTCGGGCACTGCGACAAACTGACATACATTGGACGCATAACAGGCGTCCAATCCACCCGGCGAAGCTGGCAACATGAGTCTCCCGCCGCCGCCTGATTCAGGGATTTATATGAGCAACGTCGACCGCGCCGAAATCGCCAAATTTGAAGCCCTTGCCCACCGCTGGTGGGACCGTGAAAGCGAATTCAAACCGCTGCATGACATCAACCCGCTGCGCGTCAACTGGATCGACGAACGCGTCGGCCTGGCCGGCAAGAAAGTGCTCGACGTTGGCTGCGGCGGTGGCATTCTCAGCGAATCCATGGCCCAGCGCGGCGCCAGCGTCACCGGCATCGACATGGGCGAAGCACCGCTGGCAGTAGCCCAGCTGCACCAGCTGGAGTCCGGCGTCAGCGTCGAATACCGGCAGATCACTGCTGAAGCCCTGGCTGAAGAAATGCCAGAACAGTTCGACGTGGTCACCTGCCTGGAAATGCTTGAGCACGTACCCGACCCGGCGTCGGTGATCCGCGCCTGCTACCGCATGGTCAAGCCTGGCGGCCAGGTGTTCTTCTCCACCATCAACCGTAACCCCAAGGCCTACCTGTTCGCCATCATCGGTGCGGAGTACGTGATGCGCCTGCTGCCGCGCGGCACCCATGACTTCAAGAAATTTATCCGTCCGTCCGAGCTCGGCGCCTGGAGCCGCGAAGCGGGTCTTGAGGTCAAGGACATCATCGGCCTGACCTACAACCCGCTGAGCAAACGCTACAAGCTGGAAGCCGATGTCGACGTCAACTACATGATCCAGACCCTCAAGGAGGCGTAGGGCGTGCCATCCGTTATTTCCCTGCAGCGTTGCTGCCAGAAAGCCGGCCAGGCTAGACGCTGGCCGCAGACAATGGTTGTTCCATTGCCAAGGACAGCAACAACGCATGGCCGGCTTTCTGGCGCAACCCGTAGGGCCGGGTCTGTTTTGACGCGATGCTGCGTTTCTCGCCACTCATTTGGAATAACCAAACTTCACGGCTCGTGCCTGACCTCGCGCCAAAACATACTCCGGCGCTGCAAGGGAAATAACCAATGACACGCCCAATGCGCTTGCGCGCGGTTTTATTCGATATGGACGGCACCCTCCTCGACAGTGCGCCGGACTTTATCGCCATCAGCCAGGCCATGCGTGCCGAACGCGGCCTGCCACCGATTGCGGACAAGCTGATCCGTGACCAGGTGTCCGGTGGCGCGCGCGCCATGGTCGCTGCCAACTTCGCCATGGACCCCGAGGCAGAAGGCTTCGAAGTCCTGCGCCTGGAGTTTCTCGACCGCTATCAGGCGCATTGCGCGGTACTGACGCGGCCGTTTGACGGCATGGATGAGCTGCTCAATGACATCGAACAGGCCAAGCTGATCTGGGGCGTGGCAACCAACAAGCCGGCGCGCTACGCCGAACCGATCATGCAGCAACTCGGCCTGGCGCAGCGCTCGGCGGTACTGGTCTGCCCAGATCACGTCAGCCGCAGCAAGCCCGACCCCGAGATGATCCTACTGGCCTGCGCAAAGATGGGCGTAGAACCTGCCGCCACCCTGTTTGTGGGTGACGACGAGCGCGACATCGAAGCCGGTCGCGCGGCAGGCTGCAAGACCGCCGCTGTCACCTACGGCTATATCCACCCGCAGGACAACCCACGTAACTGGGGCGCCGACGCGGTGGTGGACCACCCACTGGAACTTCGCACCGTGCTCGAACAAGCCCTGTGTAGCTGTTGAAGACGGTTTACCGGACGCGCATCACGTGCCACCCGCTTTTGAATTAATGAGGCTTTACCCATGCATGACTATTCCGCCCGCCCCGACCTGCTCAAGGGCCGCGTGATTCTGGTGACCGGTGCTGGCCGTGGCATTGGTGCAACCGCCGCCAAGACCTTCGCCGCCCACGGCGCAACGGTGCTGCTGCTGGGCAAGACCGAAGACAACCTCAGCCGCGTCTATGACGCCATCGAAGCCGCAGGCCACCCGCAAGCGGCAGTGATCCCGTTCAACCTGGAAACCGCCCTGCCGCATCAGTACGACGAACTGGCAGCGATGATCGAAGCCGAATTCGGCAAACTCGACGGCGTGCTGCACAACGCCTCTATCATTGGCCCGCGCACGCCGCTGGAACAGCTGTCCGGCGACAACTTCATGCGCGTGATGCAGGTCAACGTCAACGCCATGTTTATGCTCACCAGCACCCTGCTGCCGCTGCTCAAGTTGTCGGCAGACGCCTCGGTGGTATTCACTTCGAGCAGTGTCGGGCGCAAAGGTCGTGCTTACTGGGGGGCCTACGCAGTATCCAAGTTCGCCACCGAAGGCCTGATGCAGGTGCTGGCCGATGAAGTCGACGGCATTGCCAACGTGCGCGCCAACAGCGTCAACCCAGGTGCAACACGCACCGATATGCGCGCCCAGGCCTACCCCGGAGAGAACCCACAGAACAATCCACTGCCTGAAGCCATCATGCCGGTTTACCTGTACTTGATGGGACCGGACAGTACAGGCGTTAATGGCCAAGCATTTGACGCGCAATAAACCGTGACGGCTACCGCCGGTTTTCCGGCGGCAGCCCGACCCACTGGCATCAGATTGCCAGCAGTCCCGCCAGTTAACCGGCAAATCCTTGCCGCACGCCCGCCTAATTAATCGCTAAGCCAATGAATTAAAAGCACTTTTAAAGTTATTTTAAAATTGGCACGGAATTCGCTCTAGCCCAACTATCGCCGCGTACTGCGCTAGAGGTAGAGCTTCATGGCCCCGCACAACCAGTCCAACACCATTGATTTCGACGCTGCCAAACTACAGCGCCTCGGCTATGCCGGCCGCCTGCAGAAAAGCCTGAAACCAGTCAGCCTGGCACAGTTGCGCCAACAGCTGAGCCTGCGCCTGCAGACCTCACTCGAAGCCGAACGCATTCTTGAGCTGTTCTACAGCGAAGTGCAGCGCCTGGTGCCGCTCAGCTCCCTGAGCTACCAGCTGGCCTCCTGCGACCTGCGCCTGGAGCTGGGCGAGCGCGCGAACCATTCGGCTGGCTATCGGTTGAATCACGACGGCGAATTCCTCGGTGAACTGACCTTCCGCCGCAACGTGCGCTTCAGTGAAGATGAGTTGGGCCAACTCGAATCGCTGCTCGCCAGCCTGCTGTTCCCGCTGCGCAACGCCCTGCTCTACCGCGCAGCCGTGCAAAGTGCATTGCGTGATCCGTTGACCGAAACCGGCAACCGTATCGCCATGCAGCAAACACTCAAGCGCGAAGTCGACATCGCCCGACGCACCCTGCAGCCACTGTCCGTGCTGATGGTCGACATCGACCACTTCAAACGCATCAACGACACCCACGGTCACCTGATCGGCGACCAGGCGCTCAAAGCCGTCGCCAGCGCGCTGAAAGAAAGCCTGCGCAATGTCGACATGGTGTTCCGCTTCGGCGGCGAAGAATTCATGGTGCTGCTCTCCAACACCAACCGTGAAGCCGCGTCCATGGTTGGCGAGCGCCTGCGTATGGCCGTTCTCGGCATCCAGTACCTGGTGGAAAACCGTGCCATCGAGCTGTCGGTCAGCCTCGGCTGCGCCACTTTGCTGCCGGGCGAATCCATGGAAAGCCTGCTGCGCCGTGCGGATAACGCGCTGTACGTATCCAAGCGTGATGGCCGCAATCGCCTATCAATGGCTGGATAAAACCGCCGACACACAATGGCTGCGAAACATTTTTAATGTCGCGCAGACACGACCCGCAGGGTTGGCAGCCATGAATGGCAGGACATAAAAAAGGCGACCCGAGGGTCGCCTTTTTACATCCACCGTAATGGATTACTCCGGCTTAGGACCGCGACCAAAGCCTGGACGCTGACCGTCGCGGGTTGGCTGGCTGCGGCGCTTGACTGGCGCACCCGCTGGCTTACGCGAAGGGCGATCAGTCAACTCAACACCTGGACGTTGCGCACCCGGCTTGGCCGGGCGCTTCTTGTTGACATCGCTCGGACGCTCAGCAACCGGCGTCCCCTTGCTCTGATCCGCACGCGGCGCACGCGGGGTGCGTACTGGACGCTCGCCACGCTCATCACCTTCACCACGGGCAGGACGCGAACGGCCCTGATCACCAGCCGCTGCCGGGCCGCCGCCATGGGCCGGGCGTAAAGTCCGCTCTGGACGGGCGGCACGACCCACCGGCTTGGCCGATTTACGCTGCAGACGGTCGATCTTGTCGCGGGCTTTTTCCTTCATATCCGGCAAGGCGACCGGCTTGAGGCCGACTTCCTCGCTGAGGATATCCACTTCGCGCTGACTCATTTCGCGCCAGCGACCCATGGTCAGGTCCGAGGTGATAAACACCGGACCGAAACGCACGCGCTTCAAACGACTGACCACCAGACCCTGGGATTCCCACAAACGGCGCACTTCGCGGTTACGGCCTTCCATCACCACGCAGTGATACCAGTGGTTGAAGCCAACACCGCCCGGTGCGACCTTGATGTCGGTGAACTTGGCCGGGCCATCTTCCAGCATCACGCCGGCTTTCAGGCGCTCAATCATCTCTTCATCGACTTCGCCACGCACGCGCACGGCGTACTCGCGGTCCATCTGGAAAGAAGGGTGCATCAGGCGGTTGGCCAGCTCACCGTCGGTGGTGAACATCAGCAAACCGGTGGTGTTGATGTCGAGGCGACCGATATTGATCCAGCGGCCATCTTTCGGCCGTGGCAGACGGTCAAACACGGTCGGACGGCCTTCTGGGTCGTCACGGGTGCAGATCTCGCCCTCAGGCTTGTTGTAGATGATGACGCGACGAACGTTTTCGGCAGCTTCTTCGCGGCGGATCACCTTGCCATCGACAGCAATCGCATCGTGCAGGTCGACACGTACGCCGAGGCTGGCGACTGCGCCGTTGACCTTGACGCGGCCAGCGGTAATCCAGGCTTCGATTTCACGGCGCGAAGCCAGGCCCATACGCGCCATGACTTTCTGCAGTTTTTCGCCTGCGGGGCTGTATTCTTCGATTTCTTCACTCATCTGGGCACCTCCCGGTGTTTTCTTTAGTGATTGGACGACTCGAGTCGTCGAAGGGTCGCGGAGCATACGCGAAACGCGGCGCTTACGCACGGGTTGAGGCTAGTCGCCTGATCGGTGGACGTCAGCCTTTGCGTCGACCGATGGTCGCCAAACTCAGCAAGCGCATATCCGCTTCGGCCAGAACGGCACGTCGGGCAGGCTTGTCGAGCTTCTTCCAACCTTTGATCTCAGCCTTGCTGCGCCCGCAACCCAGGCAGATATCGCGCTCGAACTTGCACAGCTTGATGCAGGGGTCTTTCACCGCGCGAACGCCTTCATTGGTGCCACCAGCACTTCAGTCAGGCAGCTGCTCTTTATCCAGGGTTTCGTGAGGCTCTTCAGCATCGTCACGCTCATCGTCCTGCTCGGGTAAATCATCGAAGTCGGTCTTCAGACCCTGCTCCATCGAGTCGAGTTCAGCCAGTAGGCTGCTGAAGCTGGTTTCTTCGCTCGCTTCCACCGCGGGCTCATCGGCCAGGGCCAGGTCAGCACGCGCCTGCAGGCTTTGTGGCGCCTCCAGATCATCCTCGAAGGCAAGCGCCGGCTCCGGTTCCAGTTCGCGCAGGGCGGCCAGGGGCGGTAACTCGTCGAGGCTTTTCAGGTTGAAGTGATCAAGAAAGGCCTTGGTGGTGGCGAACATCGCCGGTTTGCCCGGCACATCGCGATAACCGACCACACGAATCCACTCACGCTCCAGTAGGGTTTTGACGATATGACTGTTGACCGCCACACCGCGCACATCTTCGATCTCGCCACGGGTGATCGGCTGGCGGTAGGCAATCAGCGCCAAGGTTTCCAGCATCGCGCGCGAGTAGCGCTGCGGCCGTTCTTCCCATAGACGACCCACCCAAGGCGCAAATTTCTCGCGCACTTGCAGGCGGTAACCGGACGCCACTTCGATAAGCTCGAAGGCGCGCCCTTCGCAGGACTTGCCCAGGTGCGTCAGGGCCTTTTTGAAGACCGCTGGCTCCGGCCGTTCAGCCTCTTCGAAGAGTTCGTACAGACGCTCCAGCGACTGCGGTTTGCCGGATGCCAGCAGAAAGGCTTCGAGCAGGCTGGCCAGCTCGCGAGGTTCGTTAAGGTTCATGCTTATTCAGCCCGCGCACGCACATGGATTGGCCCAAAGGCCTCATTCTGCACCAGTTCAACCAGGGATTCCTTGATCAACTCGAGCACCGCCATAAAGGTCACCACCACCCCTAACTTGCCCTCTTCAGCGCTAAACAGGCTGACAAACGGCACAAACGCGCCGCCTTTGAGACGCTCGAGCACTTCGCTCATGCGCTCACGGGTCGACAGTGCCTCACGGGTGACCTGGTGGCTTTCGAACATATCGGCGCGGCGCAACACCTCAGCCATCGACAGCAGCACTTCTTCCAGGCTGACGTCCGGCAGCAGCTTGCGCGCCCGCGCTTCGGGCGCGTCCAGACGCGGCACCGTGACGTCACGGCCAACCCGGCTAAGGCCGTCGATACCTTCCGCGGCGGCCTTGTAACGCTCGTATTCCTGCAGACGGCGGATCAGCTCGGCACGTGGGTCGTCTTCCTCCGCTTCCGCCTCACTGGAGCGCGGCAACAGCATGCGCGACTTGATCTCGGCGAGCATGGCCGCCATCACCAGATACTCGGCAGCCAGCTCCAAGCGCACCGACTGCATCAACTCGACGTAGCCCATGTACTGGCGGGTGATTTCCGCCACCGGGATATCCAGTACGTCGATGTTCTGCTTGCGGATCAGGTAAAGCAGCAGGTCCAGCGGCCCTTCGAAGGCTTCGAGAAACACTTCCAGCGCATCCGGCGGGATGTACAGATCGAGCGGCATTTCAGTGACCGCCTGGCCATACACCAGGGCAAATGGCAGCTCCTGCTGCGCATTGGCCTGATCCTGGGGATGGCTCTCGGGATGTTCCTGGGCTGGCACGCTGGACATGGTCATTCTCAAAGTTAGATACAGCGTCAGGTTCAGCGGTAATTCAGGCCAAGGGCCAGGCGCACTTCGGTGAGGGTTTCGCGCGCGTCAGAGCGCGCGCGCTCAGCGCCGTCGGCGAGAATCTGCCGGACCAGATCAGGGTTGTCCTGATAATCCGCAGCACGCGCCTGCAGAGGTTGCAGTTCCTGCTGCAGCGCTTCGACCAAGGGTGCCTTGCACTCCAGGCAGCCGATGCCGGCGCTGCGACAGCCTTGCTGTGCCCAGTCGCAGGTTTCATTGCTGGAATACAGCTGATGCAGCGACCACACCGGGCAATTCGCAGGGCTACCCGGATCATCACGATGCACCCGCGCCGGATCAGTCGGCATGCGGCGGATCTTCTCCTCGATCGCCGAACCGCTGTCACGCAGGAAAATCGCATTGTTATTGGATTTGGACATCTTGCCGCCATCAAGCCCAAGCAGCTTGGGCGAATCACCCAGCATGGCCTGCGGTTCGATCAGCAGAATCTTGCCGCCACCTTCCAGGTAGCCGTAAAGGCGCTCTTTATCGCCCAGGGTGATGCTCTGCTGATCCTTGAGCAGCGCTCGCGCGGTTTCCAGCGCCTCAGCGTCGCCCTGTTCCTGATAGGCCCTGCGCAGGTTGTTGTAGAGCGTCGCGGTTTTCTTGCCCAGCTTGATGATCGCCGCCTCGGCCTTTTCCTCAAATCCCGGCTCGCGGCCATATAAGTGGTTGAAACGCCGCGCCACATCGCGGGCAAACTCGATATGCGCCAGCTGATCGCTGCCGACCGGCACCACGCCTGCGCGGTACAGCAAAATGTCAGCCGCCTGCAGCAAGGGGTAACCGAGAAAGCCGAAGGTGCTCAGGTCCTTGCCGTGCAGCTGCTCCTGCTGTTCTTTATAAGAGGGCACGCGCTCCAGCCAACTGAGCGGGCAAATCATCGACAGTAGCAGGTGTAATTCGGCGTGTTCAGGGACTTGCGACTGAATAAACAGCGTCGCTGAGCTGGGGCTCACGCCGGCAGCCAACCAGTCCACCGCCATGTCCATGACGCGCTGCGACAGTGGGCCGACATCGTCGTAATCAGTGGTCAGGGCGTGCAGGTCAACGATGCAGAAGAAGCATTCATAGGTGTGTTGCAGCTTCACCCAGCTCTTCAGCACACCTTGGTAGTGCCCCAAGTGCAGCAAGCCACTTGGGCGCATGCCAGACAGCACGCGGCGTTCAGCGTCAACAAGACTCAAAACGGATTACCTGAAAACTCAAAGGAACCCGATTATAGCCAGGATCAGTTGCCATTCGTAAAAGGCGACGGATCACCGCACCCTACTCGAAACACCTCGGGCTCATCGTTGAGCAAGCTGACCACAGTGGAGGCTTCCAGGCCGCCGAAGCCGCCATCGATGATCAGATCGACCTGATGCTCAAGCATCTGACGCATTTCGTAAGGATCACTCATCGGCAGCGTTTCGCCCGGCAAAATCAAGGTCACGCTCATCAATGCCTCATCCAGCTCGGCCAGCAAGGCCATGGCAATCGGATGATTAGGCACACGCAGGCCAATGGTGCGGCGTTTGGCATGCAGCAGCATGCGCGGGACTTCACGTGTGGCATTGAGAATAAACGTGTAAGGCCCGGGCGTATGACTCTTGAGCAGGCGGAAGGCTGCAGTATCAACCTTGGCAAAGGTACTGAGCTGCGACAGGTCGCGGCATACCAGGGTGAAGTTGTGCTTGTCATCCAGTTGGCGCAGGCGACGAATACGCTCCACGGCGTTCTTGTCGCCAATATGGCAGCCGACGGCATAGGAAGAGTCGGTCGGATAAACCACCACACCGCCGTTGCGGATGATTTCCACGGCCTGTTTGATCAACCGTGCTTGCGGGTTTTCCGGATGAATCTGGAAGAATTGGCTCACGCTAGGCCCCGGGTCAAAGTGCAGTAGGCTGCTGGACATGTTGGAACCGTGCCCATAAGGGCGGTAGATCCTCGGGCACCGGGCGGTAAACGCCCAGTTCAGACCACTGGCCAGGCGCATGGAAATCACTGCCAGCGGTGACGAACATACCGAACTCCCTCGCCAGAATCGCTAGACTGCCCACCTGATCAGCAGGCTGCATGCCGTTGACCACTTCCAATGAATGCCCACCCGCGCCGACAAAATCGGCAATTAACTTACGCCGTTTACTGCGAGTAAAGTCGTACTGCCAGGGATGCGCCAGGCTGACCCAGGCACCAGCTCGGCGCAACGTATCCACAGTTTGCGCCAGCTCCGGCCAATGCTGTTTCACATCCCCCAACTTGCCTGAACCCAACCACTTGCGGAACGCTTCAGCACGGTCCTTGACGTAACCACTGCGCACCAGAAAGTCGGCAAAATGCGGGCGTGCCGGAGCATTACCACTGTCGCCCAACTCCTGCTGCAGAGCACGCGCGCCTTCCAGTGCCCCCGGCATACCTTTGGCTTCCAGACGCTTACTGATTTCCGCAGCGCGCAGCCAGCGCCCATCGTGCAATTCAGCAATTGCCTGCTGTAACGCCGGCGCATCGCGATTAAAGGCGTAGCCCAGCACATGAATCGTCGCTCCGCCCCAGGTGCAGGACAGCTCGATACCGTTGATCAACTGCATGCCCAATGCCTGGGCCGCTGCGCCCGCTTCATCGAGGCCATCAAGGGTGTCGTGATCGGTCAACGCCAGCACACGCACACCGCGCTCAAACGCCCGCGCCACCACCACAGCAGGCGCGAGAGCGCCATCTGAAGCGGTGCTGTGGCAATGCAAATCAACATCCATAAGGGGCGCTTTCCGAGTCATTTATGTTTGATATTATGCCGCCAGATGCGGATTCTTGCTGGCTTGCACCAATATTTCCTCGACTTTGCCTGACCGGGCTGCTTTTCTCCCCAGGCAGCGGCTTGCGCCGACGACCTTATTAAGGATTGAAATGCTCTACGCGATCATTGCCACCGATGTGCAGAACTCCCTGGATAACCGCTTGAATGCCCGTCCGGCGCACCTTGCGCGCCTAGAACAGCTGAAAACCGAGGGTCGCCTGATCCTCGCCGGACCGCACCCGGCCGTCGACAGCAATGATCCAGGTCCAGCGGGGTTTTCCGGCAGCTTGATCGTCGCCGAGTTTGACTCGCTGCTAGCCGCGCAACAATGGGCTGAGGCCGACCCTTACCGCGTCGCTGGGGTGTACGCCTCGGTGCTGGTAAAACCCTTCAAATTGGTCTTGCCTTGAGCCAATCTCCCGCTGAATAACCCATAACAACAATTACAAAGATAGGAGTTCCGATGCGTCCAGGCCCGCTGTTTCTGCTCTTGACCCTGTGCTTGCCAGCCGTCATTCAGGCCGAGGAAAGCCCTCCGCTGCCATTGGCAGAAGCCACTTCAGCGCAGACGCAGATTGATGAACTGGAGCAGCGACTGGCGCTCAGCGAAGAACAACGCGAAGCCCTCGCGACTGAACTGCAGACCAGCAGCAACGAACGTGACACCGTGCAGCTGCAGCGCCTGCGCCAGGAAAACCAGCGCCTCAAGCTGCAGCTGAAAAAAGCCATCGCCAGCGCCCCGCAACCGCTGATCAGTGAGCAGCAGATGTGGTTTGCCACGGGCGCCGGGGCCGGCCTACTCGGGGTGATCATCGGCGCCCTGCTACGCCGTGGCCGTCGCTCACGCAGCGAGTGGCTTAACTGACCCATGAGTGATCTGCTGTTAATCGACGACGACGTCGAACTCTGCGAACTGCTGACCAGCTGGCTGACCCAGGAAGGCTTTCAGGTCAGTGCTTGCCATGATGGTCACAGCGCGCGCAACGCCCTCGCCAAACACAGCCCGGATGCCGTGGTGCTGGATGTGATGCTGCCCGATGGCAGCGGCCTGGAGCTGCTCAAGCAGTTACGCAGCGACCATCCGGAGCTGCCGGTGCTGATGCTTTCGGCGCGCGGCGAACCGCTGGACCGGATTCTCGGTCTTGAACTGGGCGCCGACGATTACCTGGCCAAACCTTGCGACCCCCGCGAACTCACCGCACGCCTGCGCGCAGTGTTACGCCGCAGCCTGCCAGCCACACCCAGCAGCCCACTCGACCTGGGTGACCTGCATTACAGCCAGGCACGCGGCACCGTTACCCTGGGCGAACAAGAAGTGCTGCTGACGCTCTCGGAAAGCCGCATCCTCGAAGCCTTGCTGCAACAGCCGGGCGAACCGGTGGATAAACAGGAGCTGGCGCAACTGGCCCTTGGCCGCAAACTGACCCTGTATGACCGCAGCCTGGATATGCACGTCAGTAACCTGCGCAAAAAACTCGGCCCGCATGCCGACGGCCGCCAGCGAATTTTGGCGCTGCGTAGCCGCGGTTACTACTACAGCGTCTGAGCCGTGGTTGTGTAAATCAGCTGCGCCGCGCTCTTTACCTAAGCTTTACCTTGCCCTGACCGCCCTTGACCTTGACCGCCCTAGACTGGGCTCATCCGGTGTTTACCGGTTTCAGACAAGGAGATACACCATGCGTAAAACCATGACCGCAGTACTGCTCGCCCTGACGCTCCCAACCCTGGCCATGGCCATGCCAGAAGACGGTCCACGGCACGGCGGCGGCCATCATGGCGAACATGGCTCCCGGATGTTTAAAGAGCTCGACCTGAGCAAAGAGCAACACCGCGAAATCCGTAAGCTGATGGGCGAGCAGATGCAAGGTCGCCATGAGATCACCCAGCGCTACCTGGACAAGCTGCCCGCAGCTGAACAGAAAGCCATGCAGGACGAGTTGCAGGCCGCCAAGGACAAACAGCACAGCGCCATCCGCGCCCTGCTCAAGCCTGAGCAGCAAAAAGCCTTCGACGAACACCAGAAAAAGATGGAAGAGCGCCGCGCCGAGCACCAGGCATTCAAGGCTTGGCAGGCAGACCAAGCGAAAAAGAACTGATCCAGGCATTGTTGCCGCTACGCCCACCCGGTTTTCCAGCCGGGTGGGCGTTAGCATTTCTACTACTGCATCACTAAGGAGCTACCGTGCGGTCACTGTTCTGGCGCATTTTTGCCAGCTTCTGGCTGGCCATTGCCCTGGTTGCCGGGCTGTCCATGTTGCTTGGGCGCATGCTCAATCAGGATGCCTGGCTGCTCAGCCAGCACCCCGGCATGGACGACCTCGCCGAGACGTGGACGCAACGCTACGAAAAGAAAGGCCCGCGCGCAGCCCAAAATTTGCTCGAACAACGCAAACGCAAGTTCCGCATTGATGTACAGGTGCTCGATGACAGCGGCCAGCCGGTCGTTCAAGGCACCTTCCCGCCGCGTGCGGCGGCTTTTGAAGCCCGTCACCGCAATGAAAAGCGCCTGCCCTGGCGCCGTTTGAGTGTCGACTACACCAGCCCACACAGCGGCGAAACCTACCTGTTTATTTACCGCATCCCGATTCCAGAAGTTGCCGCCTGGCAGCGCGACAGCTTGCTTTGGCCGTTGAGCGCGCTGGGCATCGCCATGTTGGTGCTGACCCTCTTCAGCCTCTGGCTGACGCTGTCTATCACCCGCCCACTGAATCGCCTGCGCGGCGCCGTGCATGATCTGGGGCAAACCGCCTATCAGCAGAACAGCCTGGCTAAATTGGCCGAGCGACGTGATGAACTCGGCGTACTGGCGGCTGACTTCAACCGCATGGGCGAACGTGTTCAAGGTTTGATCAGCAGCCAGCGCCAGCTGCTGCGCGACGTGTCACATGAGTTGCGCTCCCCCCTGGCCCGCCTGCGTATCGCCCTGGCGCTGACCGAGCGCGCCGATGCAGTGGAACGGGAAAAGTACTGGCCACGTCTGAGCCAGGAGTGTGACCGCCTGGAAGCGCTGATCAGTGAAATTCTCGCCCTCGCCCGCCTCGACGCCGAACCCGGCGCCGCGCAGCCAATCAACCTTGGTGAGCTGCTGCACAAACTGCAGGACGATGCGCGCCTGGATGCGCCCGAGCAAACAATCGAGATTCAGCTGGAAAGCGACCTGCAGCTCAACGGTTGGCCGGACATGCTGCAACGCGCGCTGGATAACCTGCTGCGCAATGCCATGCGCTTCAACCCGGTCGGCCAGACTATTGAACTGACGGCCAGCCGAAACGACGAGCAACTATGCCTGAGCGTACGTGACCACGGCCCCGGCGTTGCGCCTGAACTGCTGACGCGACTTGGCGAACCCTTCTTCCGCGCGCCTGGCCAGACCAGCAGTGGTCATGGCCTCGGGCTTGCCATCGCGCGCCGCGCGGCGGAGCGGCATGGCGGGCAACTGGAGCTGAGTAATCATGCGCAAGGCGGCTTTATCGCCACCCTGCGCCTACCGCTTACTCTGCCGAATCAGGCGCCGACCAGGCCGTGACAAAATCATCGACCTGAACCTGCGGCACCGCACGCAACTCGCGCTCCGGCGTACCCAGGTAGAGGTAGGCAATAACCTGCTCATCCGCGCTCAGACCCAGGCCAGCGGCGACCTGCGGGTTGTAGGCCATATCACCGGTGCGCCAGACCGCACCAATACCTTGCGCATGGGCAGCCAGCAGAATCCCGTGGGCAGCGCAGCCGGCGGCCAGCACTTGCTCCTGCTCTGGGACTTTAGGGCTGGCTTGTACGCGGGCAATCACCACCACCAGCAACGGCGCACGCAGTGGCATGGCACGCACTTTGGTCAAGGCTTCAGGGCTGGCATCAGCAGGTAATGCACGGGCAAACAGCTCACCCAGTTGCACAAGCGCTTCGCCTTCCACTGTAAGGAAGCGCCAGGGTTTGAGCTGGCCGTGATCGGGCGCGCGCAAGGCGGCACGAAACAGCAGCTCACGCTGAGCACCATCGGGGGCCGGCGCCATCAGGCGCGGCGCAGAAACACGGTTTAGCAACGCATCAAGAGCGTCCATCAGCCACCTCGGCAATTGAAACAGTTGGCCATTCTAGTGCCTGCGCGCAGCTGAGGGGCAATCCGCACAGAGTCTCAGGCTACCCGCTCGGGAGAAACGCTCGGCAACACCGGCGGCATTAAAGGCGGCAAGCCGTGCGCACTGCGCGCCGCATCGCAATGCGGATTGTGCTCGCCATTGGCCCAGGATGCCTCGAATTCGCGACAGGTGCTGGAGCGCTGTTCATACAGCGTACAGCGCACCCCCTGGCCAACTTCCCCCAGTAAGGCGTTACAACGCGTGGGTTTGCTCTCCGTGCCACGCATGGCTACACGGTGCGGGGTGATCAGCACAACCTGATCGTCCGGCATCAAACCACCGGCCGATTGGCACTCTCCCCAGAAGAAAGACACACGAAAATACGCGCAGCAGGCGCCACAGCTAAGACAAGGATTACTATCGGACATGATTTGGCGGGCTCAGAAACCGGCAAGGGCCGGCACCTGGTGGCTATTCTATGCAGCGCCAAGCGCTTGTAAAGCACGCATTACGACTGCTGTACAGCGGCTACAGCGCGCGTAGAATAATGCCCCTTTGCCCTACAGAGCCCGAGCCGAATCCATGTCATTGCCGACACTGCGCATCATTGCTTTTATTCTCGGCATCTTCCTGATCACTCTGGCAGTCAGCATGCTGATCCCCATGTTGACGCTGCTGCTGTATTCACGCACCGACGACCTCAACGCCTTTCTCTGGTCCAGCCTGGTAACCGCAGTGGCTGGCATTGCCATGGTCCTCCCTGGGCGACCGAAAGAAGCGCATCTGCGCCCGCGCGACATGTACCTGCTAACCACCGGTAGCTGGCTGGTGGTGTGCATCTTCGCCGCCCTGCCGATGGTGCTGATTCAGCACATCAGCTACACCGATGCCTTCTTCGAGACCATGTCCGGCGTTACCACCACCGGCTCAACCATTTTGGTTGGATTGGATAAGGCATCGCCGGGCCTGCTGATCTGGCGTTCGATGTTGCACTGGCTGGGTGGCATCGGCTTTATCGGCATGGCGGTAGCAATTCTGCCGCTGCTGCGGGTCGGCGGCATGCGCCTGTTCCAGACCGAATCCTCCGACTGGGGCGAGAAGGTCATGCCACGCTCACATATGGCGGCCAAATATATTCTGCTGATCTACAGCGGCCTCACCTTGCTCGGTTTTTTGGCGTTCTGGATCGCGGGCATGACGCCCTTTGACGCTATCAACCACTCCATGGCGTCGATCTCCACCGGTGGTTTTTCCACCTCGGATTTGTCACTGGCTAACTGGAGCCAACCAGCTGTGCACTGGGTCGCAGTCGTCATGATGATCTTCGGCAGCCTGCCATTTACCCTGTATGTGGCAACCCTACGCGGCAATCGCCGAGCACTGTTCAAGGACCATCAGGTACGCGGCTTTCTCGGTTTTCTCGTGGCCACCTGGCTGGTTTTCGGTACCTGGCTATGGCTGCACTCGGATAACACTTGGCTGGATGCGTTTCGCATCGTCGCAGTGAATGTCACCTCAGTAGTCACCACCACTGGCTTTGCCCTGGGCGACTACACCACTTGGGGCAGTTTCGCCGTGCTGCTGTTCTTCTACTTGACCTTTGTCGGTGGCTGTTCGGGCTCCACTGCTGGCGGCTTGAAAATCTTCCGCTTCCAAGTGGCCTATGTACTGCTCAAAGCTAACCTGCAGCAACTGGTGCACCCGCGCGCAGTAATCAAGCAGCAGTACAACAATCACAATCTTGATGAAGAGATTGTCCGCTCGCTGATCACCTTTTCGTTTTTCTTCACCATCACCATTGGCGTGATCGCACTCGGCCTGACTCTGCTTGGCCTGGACTGGGTAACCGCGCTAACCGGTGCCGCGACAGCCGTCTGTAACGTGGGCCCGGGACTAGGGCCAATCATCGGCCCGGCAGGTAATTTTTCGACCTTGCCGGATGCGGCCAAATGGCTGCTGACCATCGGCATGCTGCTCGGCCGACTGGAAATCCTCACCGTACTGGTTCTGGTTACGCGAGCATTCTGGCGCCATTGAGTGAAATCGACAGAGCGAAAAGCCAGCCCGATCACCTAGACTCCTGCTATTCATGGAATGGAACACGCTTAAATGGCTTGGCCGACCTTGCGGATTATCGCGTTTATCAATGGCATCTTTCTTCTGACCCTGGCGATCAGCATGGCCGTTCCCATGCTGACCCTGATGCTATTTGCGCGGCCTGACGAACTCAACGCCTTTCTCTGGTCGAGTCTGATCACTTTTATCGCGGGCATCGCGATGATTGCCCAAGGGCGGCCCAAGGATGTGCAACTGCGCCCACGCGACATGTACTTGCTGACGGTGTCCAGCTGGATTCTGGTGGGGCTGTTCGCCGCACTGCCGTTCATGTTCTCCCAACACCTGGGCGTGACCGACGCAGTGTTCGAGAGCATGTCGGGCATCACCGCCACCGGCGCCACGGTCCTCACGGGACTGGACAGCATGTCACCGGGGATTCTGATCTGGCGCTCCCTGCTGCACTGGCTCGGCGGGATTGGCTTTATCGCCATGGCCGTGGCGATTCTGCCCATGCTGCGCATCGGCGGCATGCGCCTGTTCCAGACTGAATCCTCGGACCGCTCCGAAAAAATCATGCCGCGCTCGCACATGGTCGCCAAATACATGATCGCGGCCTACCTGGGCATCAGCCTCATCGGCTGCCTGGCACTCTGGACCGCTGGCATGGGCGTCTTCGATGCGATCAATCACACCATGTCAGCCATCGCCACCGGCGGGTTTTCCACCTCTGATCAGTCCCTGGGGAAATGGACCGAGCCCGCCGTGCACTGGGTAACCATCGTGCTGATGATTCTCGGCAGTGTGCCGTTCGTGCTGTTTGCCTCAATGCTGCGCGGCAATTACAAAGCGCTGATCCGCGACCAGCAGGTACGGGGCTTTCTCGGCATTCTGCTGAGCACCTGGCTGCTACTCGGCACGTGGTATTACATCAGCACCGAGTTGCACTGGCTCGAAGCCATTCGCCACGTGGCGTTCAACACCACCTCGATCATGACCACCACCGGCTTTGCCCTGGGTGACTACACGCTATGGGGCGGTTTTGCCGGCATGCTGTTCTTCTATTTGGGGTTTATCGGGGGGTGTTCGGGCTCAACCGCCGGCGGCCTGAAGATCTTCCGTTTTCAGGTAGCCTACGTGCTGCTCAGGGCCAACCTGATGCAGCTGATTCATCCACGCGCCGTGATCAAGCAGCAGTACAACCGCCACCACCTGGATGAAGACATTGTCCGCTCGATTCTGACCTTCTCGTTCTTCTTCACCATCACCATCGCTGTGCTGGCATTGGGCCTGACGCTCTGCGGCCTGGACTGGATCACCGCACTCAGTGGCGCGGCCAGCACCGTCTCCGGCGTCGGCCCGGGCATGGGCCCGATCATTGGCCCGGCGGGTAACTTCTCAAGCCTGCCGGACACCGCCAAATGGCTGCTGACCTTCGGCATGCTGCTCGGCCGCCTGGAAATCCTCACCGTGTTGGTGCTGATGCTGCCGGCCTTCTGGCGACACTAAGCGCGCCGTTACAGACGCGCGCGGTACTCACCCGGAGTACTGTCAAACCAGCGACGGAAAGCGCGGAAGAAGTTGCTCGGATCAGAGAAACCCAGCAGGTAAGAAATTTCCAGTAGGGTCAGGTTAGCCTGCCCCAGGTACTGGCCGGCTAACTCACGGCGCGTATCATCGAGCAGGTGCTGGTAGCTGGTGCCTTCATCCTGCAAGCGTCGCTGCAAGGTGCGCTCCGACAGCAACAGCGCCTGCGCCACCGCCTCACGCTTAGGCTCGCCCTGAGGCAACAAACGGCATAACACCTGCCGCACCTGATGGGTCACCCGTGTACCGGAAAAGCGCGCCAGGTAATCGCCGGCAAAGCGGTCATGCAGCTGTGCCAGCGCCTCATTGGCTGACGGCAGCGGCGCATCCAGGTCAGCGCGCTCGAACAGCAAGGCGTAATGCTCGGCATTAAATTTCAGCGGACACTGGAACACTTCGTCATAGGGCGCCATGTCCTCCGGCGCCGGCCCGATAAAGCTCACCCGCCGCGGGCGCAGCGGCTTGCCGGTCAGCCAACGGCAAAACGCCAGGGAGTGCGCCAGCGAGGCTTCGGCGCTCTGCCGGGCCGACGGTAGCCGGTCACCATGAATCGCCAGCAGCATTTCATAGCCTTCCGGGGTGGGATGAAAGCTGAGGTCGGCACCTTCGCCAATAATCCGCTGATAACGCACCAGCCGGGCAAAGCCTTCCTGCAGGTTGCGACTGCTCATCACCGCATACCCAACCACATTGAAGGACGATGGTCGCAAGATCTTCGCCATATTCAGGCCAATGGCCGGATTGCCCGAGGCCTCCACGGCCATGTGCCAGAGCCGGGTCATCGCATCCTGGGCAAACCGCGCGTCGGGATCGGTCAGGGCTGCATAGTCGAGCCCCAACTGGGCAAACAGACTGCGGCAATCAACCCCGCCAAGCTCCAGGGCCGCGACAATGCCCGAGGCCCAACTGGATGAAGTGGTACGTTCGCTCATGAGTTGTTCTTATAAGGGAATCTAGGGGCGACAGAAGGATACTAAACTGGCACCTAATGTCAGTGGCCCAGCGCGTCAGTCGACCTAGACTGCTAGTAAGCCGCCACAGCTGCAAGCTGGGTGACGCTCAAAAGAATAAGAGGAGCCCCCGATGAGTACTGAAACCCACGAACGCTTCAGCAGCTTCGCCGAGTTTTACCCCTATTACCTGCAGGAACACAGCAATGCCACCTGCCGCCGACTGCATTACGTCGGCAGCCTATTGGTGCTCTGCGTATTGGGCTATGCACTGGTGACTCAGCAGTGGCTGTGGCTGCTGGCCATCCCGTTACTGGGCTATGGCTTCGCCTGGGTCGGCCACTTCGTTTTCGAAAAAAACCGCCCCGCCACCTTTGACTACCCGTTCTACTCGCTGATGGGTGACTGGGTCATGCTCAAGGATGCCTTTACCGGGCGCATCAAGTTTTAAGCGCTCGCTGCTCGCGACCACTGCCCCACGCGGCCCTGCCGTTCAGCCGCCGCGCTTGGCGGTTGCGGTGGGCTTGGTTATGATCCCTGGCTTATTTCGCGCAGCCTGCACGGTGCGCCACCCAGGCACCCAGCAGAGGTGCCAGACAAGCAGCAGGGATTGTCCCATCGGATGAATGTCAAAAGCGCCCCCCGAATTTCCGCACTGCCGGCACCACCGCTGCGTGAGTACTACTCGCGCGTACTGGCCTATATCGCCATCGCAGCCAGCATTGCCGCCGGCACCTACACCCAACATTTCAGCTACGACATTCTCTGGATGGTGCCCTACGCCCTGCTTTACCCGCACCTGGCGCACCACCTGAGCCTGCGCTTCAAACGTGATCACCCGCAGCGCACGATGCTCAGCCTGCTGTTTATTGATGCCTTGCACTGCGGTGGCGCGATTGCCCTGCTGGGTTTCTCAGTGGTACCCAGTTTGATGGCGCTACTGATCATGACGTTCAGTGCTCTGGTCATCGGCGGCCTGCGTTACCTCGGCCTGGCTGGCCTGATCGCCCTGAGCAGTGCCGTTTTTACCCTGGCCATAATTGAGGCCAAGCCCAACGTGCACACCCCGGCACTAGTGGCACTGGTCAGCATTGCCTTCACCACCCTGTATATCTGCATCACCGCCTATTTTGTCCACCAGCAGGGCCTGCGCCTGGCGCAGGTGCGCAGCGAAATCAGCCGCGAACAGGAAAAGGCTGCCCGGCTGGCACGCAACCTCGCCAAGTACCTGTCGCCGCAGGTGTGGGAGTCGATCTTCACTGGCAAGAAGAGCGTGCGCCTAGAGACCCAACGTAAAAAGCTCACGGTATTCTTCTCCGATATTAAAGGCTTCACCGAGCTGTCAGAGGAACTGGAAGCGGAAGCCCTGACCGACCTGCTCAACACCTACCTCAACGAGATGTCGAAGATCTGCCTGAAATACGGCGGCACGATCGACAAGTTCGTTGGCGACTGCGTGATGGTATTTTTCGGCGACCCGAGCAGCAAAGGCGCGAAAAAGGATGCAGTGAATGCCGTGTCTATGGCCATCGCCATGCGCAAGCACATGAAAGTACTGCGCCAACAGTGGCGGGCTCAGGGCATCACCAAGCCACTGGAAATCCGCATGGGGCTGAACACCGGTTACTGCACGGTGGGCAACTTCGGCGCCGATACGCGTATGGATTACACCATCATCGGCCGCGACGTTAACCTCGCCAGCCGCCTGGAAAGCGCTGCTGAATCCGGTGAGATCCTGATCTCTCATGAGACCTATTCACTGATCAAGGACGTGATCATGTGCCGCGACAAGGGCCAGATCACCGTCAAGGGCTTTACCCGCCCGGTGCAGATCTACCAGGTGGTGGATTTCCGCCGCGACCTGGGCGCCACATCCAGTTACGTCGAACACGAACTACCCGGCTTCTCCATGTACCTGGACACCAACGGCATCCAGAATTTCGACAAGGAAAAGGTCATCCAGGCCCTGAGTCAGGCAGCCGACAAGCTGCGTGACAAGGTGATCATGTAAGCGCCTGCTTATGCCCCGCTGCGTGTGAGTCCTGCACAACAGGCATACACAACTCACCATCCAGCAGCGGCTGCTGCGCCAGAAACTCCAGTGCTGACGCCCGCCAGGATTGTCGCGCGGCCAACTCGGCGCAACGCCCCCGATCCAAGCTCAAGGCCGCCAGACAGGCCGCGCGCAAGTCCTTATGCAGGACCCCGCTGACGCCCGCCTGCAAAACGTCTAGCGGCCCGGCTACCGGAAACGCTGCCACTGGCGTACCGCAGGCCAAAGCCTCGAGCATCACCAAACCATAGGTATCGGTACGCGAGGGGAATACCAGCACGCTGGCGGCCTGAAACGCCTCAGCCAAGGCCTGACCATGCTGGTAGCCGAGAAAATTCACCTGTGGATAAGCCGCCTGCAATGCCTCGCGCTGCGGGCCATCGCCGACCACCAGCTTTTGCCCCGGCAGATCGAGGGCCAGAAACGCCTCGATATTCTTCTCCGGGGCGATCCGCCCGACATACAGAAACACTGGTTCGGCAGGGCTTGGCAGCGTTTTGGCTGGACGAAACAGCCGTGTATCGACGCCCTTGCACCACAGCACCAGACGCTTGAAGCCCCAACTGGAAAACTCGTCGCGCATGCGCCCGGTGGTCACCAGCACGGCCTGGCTCGGCCGGTGGAAAGCGCGCAAAAAAGCGTAGCCCCACCCCAGTGGAATCAAGGGCCAGCGGGTGTGTACGTACTCGGGGAAACGTGTGTGGATGGCGCTGGAGAAGGCCAGACCGCGCTTGACCAGCCAGCGCCGTGCCGCCCAGCCCAATGGCCCTTCAGTCGCCAGGTGCACGCAATCCGGCTGAAACGCGCGGATCGCGGGACCAACCTGCCAGAGGTTCCACACCAAGGGAATTTCCGGGTAACTGGGGCATGGCAGCGCGCGAAAGTCAGCCGGCGACAACAACTTGACCTGATGGCCAAGGCTACGCAATTCGCTGATCAACGCCTGCAAACTGGTGACCACACCATTGACCTGGGGTGTCCAGGCGTCGGAGACGATCAGAATCCTCACAGAGCGGGCTCGGCAGCAGCAACTGGAGCTGCTTGCAGCTGGCGCGCCTGATCATCGGCCAGGCGATACAACTCGATGCTGCCATCCAGATGCTCGATCAAGGCCGTGCAGGACTCCACCCAATCGCCGCAATTCATGTACTCGACATCACCCATCGGGCGGATTTCGGCATGATGGATATGCCCACAGATCACGCCATTGAAGCCACGTTTGGCGCATTCATGGACGATGGCTTCTTCAAAGTCGCTGATGAAATTCACCGCGCTCTTAACCTTGTGCTTGAGGTACGCCGACAGCGACCAGTAACCGTAGCCATAACGGCTGCGCCAGAAATTCAGCCAGCGGTTGAGGGTCAGGGTAAAGCCATAGGCCGAGTCGCCAAGAAAGGCCAACCAGCGGTGGTAACGGGTGATCACGTCGAACTGGTCACCGTGAATCACCAACAGGCGGCGACCATCGGCAGTGAAGTGCTCGGCCTCGTCGACCAACTGAATATTGCCGAGCATCAGGCTGGAATAGCGGCGCAGAAATTCGTCATGGTTACCGGTGACGTAGATCACCTCGGTGCCGCGCTTACTCATGGTCAGCAGGCGGCGAATCACGTTGCTGTGCGACTGCGGCCAGTACACCCCGCTGCGCAGCTTCCAGCCGTCGATGATGTCACCGACCAGGTAGATCTTGTCAGTCTGGTAGCGTTTGAGAAACGCCGCCAAGTGTTCAGCCTGACAATCCCGGGTGCCCAGGTGCACGTCGGAAATCCACAGGGTACGGACACGTTGCTTGCGGCTGGGCTTGGCGAGCTGAGCGCTGGTCATGGACGACCTCCGGCTGGGTTTGCTCGAGTCTGCGCAGACGGGGTGAAAGGTGCATGACAGCGCCGTGGCAATTCGGTGACAACCTCTAAAGGGTATAAACTGGCTAGCCGAACAAGGAGCCCACCATGTCCTCGCTGCTCTCGCTGCGTCACTACAGCCATGAACTGCTCAGCCACAGCCATGACCATGCGCAGCTGGTGTTTGGCTTGAGCGGCCTGCTGGAGTTCGAGGTGGCAGGCCAAAGCAGCCAGGTGAAACACCAGACCCTGGCCGTGGTGCCTAGCGCTGCGGAGCACGCCTGCGGTAGCAAAGACGGCAGTCATTGCCTGGTGCTCGACGTACCCGCAGACAGCTGGCTGCAACAACAGCTGGGCCAGCACGTGGATGCCACTCGCCGCCTGCTGGACAAACCTGCCGCCGTCAGCCTCAACCCTGCCCAGAGCCAGTTGGTCAGCTGGCTGGCCGCCAGCCCAATCAATGATCCGGTGATTGCCCAGCAAGGCGCCGCTCTGCTCTTGGCCAGCCTGGCCAATGGCGAGACTTCTGCCCACACCGCCAGTCGCATGCCGCTGGCGGCGCTGGATGCGCATATCGACCAGCATGCCGCGCACCCCTTGCAGGTGGCCGATTTGGCGCGCCTGGCCGGCCTGTCGGCAGCACGTTTTCATGCGCGCTTTCTCGCCGAGACCGGGCAAACACCGATGGATTACGTGCGCAGCCGTCGCCTGCAGCTGGCACGTCAACTGCTCCAAGGTAGCAACCTGGCAATTGGCGAGATTGCTGCGCGGGTCGGCTACAGCTCGCAAAGTGCCTTTAGCGCCGCCCTGTCACGGCATCTTGGGGTTACGCCTCGGCAACTGCGCCGCACTGACTAATTTGCCGGCACTCTCTTGTGAGAGCCTGGCGACAAAACCCACGATTCCCGCGACAGACAACGGCGCAGATAGGCACCTAGACTGCCCGGCAGAATCAAGGAGTCGCCTATGCAAAACATCGAATGGCAGGATTTTGAAAAAGTGGAGCTGCGCGTCGGCACCATTCGCACCGCCCGACCTAATGAAAAAGCCACCAAACCCGCCTATGTGCTTGAAGTGGATCTCGGCGAGCTGGGTATCAAGACCTCCAGCGCCCAGCTCACCGCCCACTACAGCTGCGAGCAACTGCTCGGCCGCCAGGTCCTGTGCGTGTGCAATTTCGCCGCCAAGCGCATCGCCGGCGTGCGCTCCGAAGTGCTGGTGACCGGCGTCTATGACGCCGATAACAAGGTCGTGTTGGCCGGCTTCGACAAACCGCTCCCCAACGGCGCACGCCTGGCATGAATCAACGCAATGCACTGTTGGCGATCCATCTGGGCGCCCTGCTGTTTGGCCTATCCGGCATATTCGGTAAGCTGGCGAATACGACCCCGCAGATGATCTCCGCCGGCCGCGCTGCGTTCGCTGTAGCGGCCTTATTGCTGTTCGCCAAGCTGATCAGCAACGCGCGTCTGGTGCGCCTCGGCTTGCGCCAGTCCAGCCTGCTGGCCCTTGGCGGCCTGCTGCTTGGCGGTCACTGGTGGAGTTTTTTCGAGTCCGTGCATATCTCCGGCGTGGCCATCGCCACCCTCGGCTTCGCCAGTTTCCCGGCCTTTACCGTACTCCTCGAAGGTTTGCTATTCCGCGAGCGCACCCGCCCCGTCGAATACGCCATGGTGGCGCTGGTGTGCCTGGGCCTGGTGCTGGTCACCCCGCATTTCGACCTGAGCAGCCAGGCCACCAGCGGCCTGCTCTGGGCAGTACTTTCCGGCCTTCTATTCGCCCTGCTGTCGCTGCTCAACCGCGCCAGCACCCGTGGCATCGAGCCAGTCCAGGCGGCGCTGTACCAGAACCTCACCGTGCTACTGGTATTCCTGCCGCTGGCCTGGCCAACCCTGCCCAGCGTGCAGGCGCAGGACTGGTTGTGGATGGCGATGCTTGGGATCTTTTGCACGGGCCTGGCGCACAGCCTGTTCGTCGCCAGCCTGCGGGTACTCAAGGCACGCACTACGGCGGTGATTTTCGCCCTGGAGCCGATCTACGGCATTGCCTTCGCCTGGCTGTTGTTCAGCGAAGTGCCGACACTGCGCATGCTGGCTGGCGGGCTGCTGATTGTCAGCGCGATTTTTCTATCGGCGCGGATGGCCAAGTGATCAATGACTGCGGTCGTTATGACCCAGATCCCGCGCCGGATCGATCTGATCGCGCAAGCGCTGCTTGAGCACCTTGGCCTCGGGAAAACCGCCATCAGCCTTGCGCTCCCAGATCTGCACACCATCACAGGTGATGCGAAACACCCCACCTGTACCGGGCTCCAGGCAAACCCTGGATAAATCATCGGTAAACGTCGACAGCAGTTCCTGCGCTAGCCAGGCAGCGCGCAGCAGCCACTGGCATTGCGTGCAATAGGTGATAACTACTTCGACTTTGGGGTTGGACATTGGCAGGCTCACGGCGGATGAAAAACCGATGATAACGCGCAGCTGCCATAGGTCAGCAGAAGAAAAACGCCCGCTTAGCGCAAGCTAGCGGGCGTTGAGCAACAGCGTTCTGAATCAGGCGATTTTAGCCAGCAGCTGACGCGCCTCCTGCTTCTGCTCCTCATCGCCTTCGTTGATTACTTCATTGAGGATCTGGCAGGCGCTGTCCAGGCTGCCCTGCTCGATATAGGCCAGGGCCATGTTCAGTTTGGACAGGTTTTCGCGGTTGCTGGCCAGCTCATCAAAATCATCCAGCAGCTCCACATCGAGGACGTCACCACCCCAACCGTCATTGGATGTTTCTTCCACCAGCATGGACTCGGCAAACGGGCTGCGGGCATCACGGCTGCTGGACAGTTCGAAGATATCCGAAGTCTTACGCTTGGCCGCTGCACTGCTGCCGGCCTTGTCAGCCAATTTGTTCGGCGCAGTTGGGGCAAAGGGGCTGACCAGATCCCAGTCGGCATCCAGCGACATATCGTCCAGATTGAGCTGGCCATCATTGGCAGCATCCACCAACGGCTGCGGCTCGACCTCATCCAGTTCCAGCACCACATCGTCCAGCAAACTGGCCGGCGGCGCGCTGAACAACTCGGCATGCCGCGCCTTCAACTCGTCGATCCGCGCCGGAGTAAAGCCGGATGCCCGCACCACGGCTTCATGGTCAATAAAACCTTGGGCATCCCCCAACAACGCCAGCACTTCCAGCAAGCGGAAACCGATATCACTGCGCTGCGGCTGGGCCTCCCAGGCCTTGCGTAACGTGCTGGCGGCCTCATTCAGGCGGCCATAAGCGATATACACGTTGGCACTTTGCAGCGCATCCTCACCCGCTGCTGGCCATACCGGCCCACCACGCGGCACCTCGCGCATATTGAGCGCCACTGCAGCGGCCGGCGTTACAGCTGCCGCTGGAGCAGAGCTGGGCACCGTCGGCATAACCGGCATTACGGCAGCGGCGACCGCAACAGGGGCTGGCTCAACGGGTTTTCTGCTGCGCCAGAACAGCCCCACGACACCGGCCAGTAACAGCGCCAGCAGACCGGCAATAATCGCCAGCCAGTTGCTACCTGATTCCGCCGTAACCGGTGCGGTTATCGCGACCGGAGCAGGCACAGACGCAGCACTTGCTTCAGCGCTCGCACGACGCGCGGCCAACTCGGCCTGCAGGCCAGCAATCTGCTGATCACGCGCGTCCATCTGTTCCTGCAGCTGCTGAACCTGCAGGCCCAGCTGGGCCAGGCTCTGTTGCAATTGCAGGGTCTCACTAATCTGGCTGGCCAGCTCCTGCTCGACGCGAGCCTGTTCCTGAATCAGCAGCTCGGCTGGCGGGTCGACCGGCAGCTGATCATTCGTCGCAGCATCGGTTGCTGGCACTAGCGTTGCGGCAAGAGGGGCTTCGGCGATGGCAGGTGCGGCGGCACTGGCGAGGCTATCGGGCAAGAGCAATTGCGCACCGGCACGCAGACGATTGATATCACCGTTAATAAAGGCTTGCGGATTAAGCGTGTACAGATCACGCATCAGCGACTGAGGTGTTGCCTGCCGTGCCTCAGCGGCCAGACGCTCGGCAATCTTCCACAAGCTGTCGCCGCTGACCACGCTGTAGCGATTTCCCTGCTGCGCGGCGGGCAATACCGCTGGCCGTGAAGACTCAACAGCCTCGGCACGGGTCACAGTCGGTGCCGATACAGGCACTGTAGATGCAGCAGGCGCCGCTAGGCTGCGGTAAGCCGAAGAGCTGGGTGGGTCAAGCAATACGGTGTACTCGCGGTACAACTGGCCGTTGGGCCTGACCACTTCAACAATAAAATTCAGGTAAGGCTCACGCACCGGCTGCGTCGATACCACGCGAATCACACTCTTGCCGCCCCGCAGCAACGGGGTAAAACGCAGGTCATTAAAGAAATACAGACGGTCGACGCCGGAACGGCTGAACACTTCGGCAGGCGCCAGGCGCACACGCATGTCTTCAGCGGTCAGATCGCCTACATCAAACAATTCAATTTCGGCATCCAGCGGCTGACTCAGTGCCGAATGCAGGGTGATTTCACCCAAGCCAAGTGCAGGGACTAAACCTGAATACAATGCTGAACTTGACGCCAAACCTAGTAGTAACTGACGAACCTTTGCCATAAAAAACGCTCCCGTGACTCCGCCCCCTAATCCCTCGCCACTTCACGTCTAGGACGTGCGCTTCCAGCGCTTGCGACAGAGTAGGAATCAGCAAATGTTGCCTTGGGAAGTACGTTCCGTGTTTAACCCGGCTGGTGCATGGCCATAAATACGGCGCACTGAATAGACGAATAACCTACGCCGCTCGGCAAAAAGCCATTACAGGTGCAAGCATAGGCGTTTAGCCAAGAAAACGACAACTCCGTCACACAACCGTTTAGCTGTCAGTGCCTGGTCGACTTGACGCCCCAGGCCGCCAAAACCGTGATCGCGAAGACGCCAGCCACCAACCAGAAACTCTGCTTGAAGGCGAGCATCTCCGCGAAATGATCGCCGCCTTCGGCGCTGTGCCGCCATTCCAGAAAGAAGGTCAGCAGATTGACCCCGAACGCGCCGCCGAGCTGACGCACGAAGGTGATGGCGCCAGCGCCTTGAGCCAGTTCCTCAGGGCTGAGGATATCCAGCGAACCGGTGCTCAAGGCCGGCAGCAACACACCCAGACCAATACGCCCGACACAGGCCCAAAAACACAGTTGAATAAATGAGGCGCCCTGCTCAACCCAAGCCATCCCCGCCGCCGACAAGGCAAAGATCAACAGCCCGCCACTCAGCAGCACGGCCGCAGACAGCCGATCACTGAGCCAGCCGCCGAGAAAGGACGCCATGCCCATCAAGATTCCCGCCGGCAACAGCAGCAGACCCGAGCGTCCGGCGCTGAAGCCTTCAACGGTCTGCAAATACAGCGGAATCAGGTAAGTGGAACCATACAAGCCCAACCCCAGGGTCAAGGCGACCCAACTGGCACTGCGGAACCCGGCATGCCGCCACAAGGCAAGCGGCAACAGCGGCTGAGCAGCGCGCCGGCTGCGCAGGATAAACGCCATACCGGCCAGCAGTGCGAGGCAACCCGGTAACCAGACCCTCGGCGCAGTCCAGGCAAAACGCTGCGCCTCGGCAAGAAAGCCCAACGCTGCAAATATCGCCACACACAGCCAGGCAAAGGCCTGAATATCCAGACGCGGGGTGCTGGCCGCACGTTCACTGGGCAACAACCACTGCCCAGCGAGCACGGCCAGCAGGCACATCGGCAGCGGCATCCAGAAAATCGACGGCCAACCGAAATGATCGACCAGGTAACCGCCGATTCCCGGCCCCAGCGACGGCGCCAGCATCACCCCCAGGCCATATATGCCCAGCGCCATGCCGCGGCCGCCATCGGCGAACACCCGAAAAATCAGCACCATCGCCAGCGGCTGCACAATACCCGCACAGAGACCCTGCACAATGCGCAAGGCAATCAGCTGCCAAGCGGCATGAGCCACCAACGCCACCAGTGAACTGAGGATAAACAGCAGCAGACCAAACTGCGCCGTACGCCGCGCACCAAAGCGCGCCTGCGCCCAGGCGGCCAGGCGGCCAGCAGCAGGCCAGCGGTCATGGCCGCGAGAAAACCGGTGGACAGCCACTGCGCCAGCGGCCGGCCAATGGCGAAGTCCGCCATGATTGCCGGCAAGGCGACGTTGATACTGGTAGAGGCCAAGACCATGGCCATGCTGCCGACCATCAGCAACGCTAGCAGCCACTGCGGGTAGCGCGGACCGAAACGTTGCTGCAGGGCCTGCAGGTCGTCACGCATCAGCGTTTTTCCAGGTTACTCAACACCTGGGCATGAACCTTCTGGCAGCGGCGCAATTCGTCTTCATCAATGCCAGCGAACACTTCCTGGCGCAGTTGCGCAGAGATCGCTTCGATCTTTTCAATCAATGGGCGGGCCTGCGGGCTGAGGGCAATCTTCTTCGCGCGGCGGTCTTCAGGCACCGCCTGGCGGCTGACAAGGCCCTGAGCTTCCAGGCTGTCAAGCAGACGCGCCAGGGTCGGCCCTTCGACACCGACGCTCTGCGCCAATTCGCGTTGGGTCGGCAATTCGGCAAAGCGCCCCAGATGCAGCAGCACCAGCCAACGGGCCTGGGAAAGCCCCAGGCCGACCAGGCGGCGATCCAATTCGGCGCGCCAGGCACGGGAAAGCTGGGCAACTTGCATGGCAAAACGGTGTTGATCGGTATGCGACATGGACAACGGCTCTTAACTATAAAAAACTAATTATTAGCCAGCTAACCATAACCCTTTTCATGAGGCAAGCCTGCAGAAGGCTTACAACCGTTTCACCACTTTACATACTGATCTTCAACAAAGCCCCAGAGGTTGTCGATGCGCACTTCGGGCCGGCCAGTCGGGCGCAGCACGCCAGTGAACTGGCCAAATATCTGTTTGAAGTTGCTCGCCAGCAGCCCCACGTTCAATCGCTCCTTGTGCAGGCCACGGCCCTCGAAGCGCAGCTCCACCTGGCCGTCATAGGAGTTGATCAACCAAGGCTGCAGCGGCTGATCACGATCAAAGGCAAAGCGCACGGTATCGACCTTGAGCAGTTCGCCATCCAGCCAGAAGCAGTTCTCGGTAAAGCTACTTTCATTGACCCCGCAGGACAGATTCAGCCCGACCCGCTGCTCGCCGGCCGGACCGGATAAGCAGGCCCAGTTCCAATGGGTCTCCGGGCGCATATAACCGGCCGACCAGTCGTGGTGGGCAAATGCGCCGATCTGCGCCAGGTCGAAATCCCCCAGCGCACTGCGCACTTGCCCGGTGCAGCGTACCCCCGCCACTTTCTGTGCATAGACCCAGCCATTGACCGCCGTCGGCGTGTTGATGCACATCGGCTGAAAAGCAGGTTCTGCCTCAGAGAAACAGGCGTCGATGCGAGTGCCGTCATCCAGTTCCACCAGCAGACGCTTTTCCTTCGATGCGGAGCTGTTCTCCAAGCGCAGCAGATTGCCGCCGCTACGCACCTCGCACACGCCCTGATCTGGGGTTTGCGAGAACTGGCTGCCAAAGCCCAGCGGCAGCTTGAACTGACGCTCGATCATGCGCCCGCTGGCTGGGTGGAACAGATAGACAAACCCCACACCCAACAGGCTGAGGTTGGCCAGCGCGCAGCCGCCAATCAGCTCATCGCTGATCAAGCCGAAATACTGGAATTGATGAAAACGCCGCCATTTGGCCAACGCACCCAACTTGCGCCCCATAGGCGAGCGGAAATCAAAATCGCGGTAGTTGATCAGCCCCGGCGCGGCGGGAAAGATGCCGTAATGCGGCTGGCCGTTGGCCTGAATCAGTCGATCCATCGGAGCAATCACTCAAGGAAAAAACCTCAGCGATGCTAGCACCGCGACTTTGCTCCAAGCATTCACCGCAGGCGCCAAGCACAGCGGCAAAATCGGCCACCTCAAGCCCAGACTCTCAGGCCACGACCTGATTACGGCCAAACGCCTTGGCTTCATAAAGTGCGCGATCAGCATGCTCATAGAGCTGCGCCAACGCCCCTCCCGCGGCAGGCTGGATGCAGGAAATACCGATCGACATGGTCAGCATGCTTGCCGTGTCCGAGCCGGCATGTTGAATGTTCAAGGTCTGCAGAGTCTGACGCAGGGCTTCGGCGTGATGCCGCGCTTCGGCTTCACCGATGTCGTAAAGCAACACGGCAAACTCCTCACCGCCCAGACGCACAGCAATGTCCAGTGGGCGCCGTGCCGCGTCCTGCAGCAGGCTGCCTATGCGCTGCAACACGTTGTCGCCTGCTTGGTGGCCGTAGTGGTCGTTGTAGGCTTTGAAGTGATCAACATCGCAGAGCAACAGCGCCAGGCTGCGCTGTTCGCGCTGGGCCTGACGCCAGAGGCGCTCGAACTGGCGGTTGAAACTGCGGCGGTTGTGCAAACCGGTCAGGCTGTCGTGATCGGCCAGCACGCGCATCAACCGGCTGATCAGAAAATGCTCGCGCGATTTGAACTCCAGCAAGTAACACCCTACCGCGCCCATCAAGTTGCCAAACAGTAAAAACAGGGTGTTATTGATCAACCGAGGCATGGGCAAATCGGCGACCAGTAGCTCGACACAGACGTATACCAACAGCACCAGCAAAGAGCAGCACAACGCCTCGATCAGGCGTAACCCGGCCAGAAAGTAGGCGGCCATACAGACCAACAGCAGACCTTCATAGGGGTAACTGGGGTCTACTCGATGGGCAATGCCCACCACCAGCGATGCTGCCGCGCCAAGTGCCAGCAGGCTGACCCAGCTAAGCGGTTGCAGCAAATGAACATGCTTGCGCTGAATAAGCAATACACCAAACAGGCACAGCAACAATAAGACGGCGAGGCGGATGGCCAGCATCCACCACACCTCGGGCGCCCGAATCAGGACGAAATCGAACGCGGCAAACGCCAGCCACACCAGAATGCCCACAACCAGGGCAATGCGCTTGAGATCGAAGGTGTCGTCACGCACATAGTTGCGGTACTCCTGCTCCAGCGGCCGAGAGAAACGCAGCAGTCGAAAACCCAAGGCGAGCTGATCGGCATAGGGGCTGGGGCGAACATCGTCTAGCCAGGCATGGGAAAGCGGCACCGGAACCTCTGCAGCGGAGTGGCTGAAACCACCTTAGCCGCTCATACCGGGTGCCACAAGCCGAACCATCCGCGGGGATAACAGCCACGCGAGGCGTGTCAGGCCTCGAATTCGGCCTGCAAGGCAGCACGTACGCAGTGCAGGATGCCCAGCTCTACCCGCCCGGCAAACTGCTCACTGATCGCCGCTACCGGTGGCAACTCACCTTCGCCATCGAGGAAGGCATCCTGAATTTCGCCGAGCAATCCCTCAGGCACATCCAGCGCCTGCTCCAGGGACAGCTGCTGCCGACCAATGGCTTCGGCCAGCAGACCGTAGACATTCTTCTCGCTGCAACTCAGCTGGCTGGCAATCTGCGCGGGTGTCATGCCGGCACGGGCCAGGCTGACCAGCTCGTGGCGCAAGTCGACCACTGCACGCGGTGCTTCATCATCCGCACCGAGCACCGCCAGGAAGGCCTCACCATAGCGTTCCAGCTTGCGCGCACCGACTCCACTGACCCGCGCCATTTCGGCCAGAGTGCTGGGCTGGCTACGCAGCATCTCCAGCAAGGTGGCATCCGGGAAGATCACATACGGCGGCACGCCGTGCTCTTCTGCCAGTTTGCGGCGCAAGGCGCGCAGCGCTTCCCACTGGCCGCGCTCCTCGCCACGCACCAGTTGGCTGGCGGCGCTGCTGGAGGCTTTGGCGCTTTGCTGGGGTTTCAGATCACGGCGTAGCTGCAGGCTGACCTCTCCCTTGAGCAAAGGCCGGCAACTGTCAGAAAGGCGCAGCCCACCAAAACCGTCCAAATCAACATCCGCCAAACCGCGCGCCACCAACTGACGAAACAGCGAACGCCACTCACCCTCGGCCAGCGCCTTACCGATACCAAACACGGCCAAATGCTGATGACCCACGGTGCGAATTTTCTCGTTATCGCGACCGAGCAACACATCAACCAGATGACCCACACCATAACGCTGACCGGTGCGGTAGATTGCCGACAGCGCCTGACGAGCAGGCTCGGTGGCATCCCAGGTCTGCACGCCATCGATGCAGTTGTCGCAATGGCCACAAGGCTGCGGCATGTCTTCGTCGAAATAAGCCAGCAGCGCCTGGCGCCGACAGCGGGTTTCCTCACACAAGGCGAGCATGGCATCGAGCTTATGCTGCTCGACGCGCTTATGCCGCTCGTCGCCTTCGGAGTTATTAAGCATCTGCTTGAGGAAGATCACATCCTGCAGGCCGTAAGCCATCCAGGCATCTGCGGGCAGGCCATCACGGCCGGCGCGACCGGTTTCCTGATAATAAGCTTCCAGGGATTTCGGCAGATCAAGGTGGGCGACAAAGCGCACGTTGGGTTTATCGATGCCCATGCCGAAGGCGATGGTCGCCACCATGATCAGCCCTTCCTCATTGAGAAAGCGCTTCTGGTGATAGGCGCGCAACTCGTTGGCCAAGCCGGCGTGATAAGGCAATGCGGGGAAGCCTTGCTCAGAGAGGAACGTGGCCACTTCCTCGACCTTCTTGCGCGACAGGCAATACACGATGCCAGCATCGCCCTTGCGCGCAGTCAAAAAGCTCAGCAGCTGCTTGCGTGGCTGCTCCTTGGGCACAATGCGGTAGAAGATGTTCGGCCGGTCGAAGCTCGACAGGAAACGCTCGGCATTCTGCAGGTGCAGGCGCTGAACGATTTCCTCACGGGTGCGCATATCGGCCGTGGCCGTAAGAGCAATGCGCGGCACATTGGGGAATAGCTCAGCCAGCTGGCCCAGCTGCAGGTATTCGGGGCGGAAATCATGCCCCCACTGCGACACGCAATGCGCCTCATCGATGGCGAACAAGGCAATATCGAGGTTCTGCAGAAAGCTCAGCATGCGCGGCTGCACCAGCCGCTCGGGAGCCAGGTAAAGCATCTTGATTTCGCCGCGCTTGATTCGCTCGGCGATCTCGCGCTGCTCATCGGCGCTCAAGGTCGAGTTCAGCGCCACCGCGGCCACGCCCAGCTCATCAAGGGTGGCGACCTGATCATCCATCAACGCAATCAGCGGCGACACCACCACAGCCAGGCCATCGCGCAATAGGGCCGGCACCTGGAAGCACAGCGACTTGCCGCCACCGGTGGGCATCAGTACCAGGGCATCACCACCGCTGGCCACGCGCTCGATAATGGCACCCTGACGGCCACGAAAACTGTCGTAGCCAAAGACGTCTTTAAGGATGCGTTGCGCGTGTTCGAGCATGAAGGGTCTCCGAAACAAGCCGCGCATTATACGCAAGTGCCGCTTGGGCACGCGCAGGCATGCTGGCGTTTGATCCGATTTTCACCCGCCATGGCCGCGCCTATGGCTGCACTGGCCGCTCTAGACTAGAATTCAGCCTCGTTTACTCCTTCAAGGTAGCCCCCGATGTCCTTCGCCGAGCAACTCTCCCGCCTGCAAGCCTTCCTCGATGCCGATGAGCTGCATGAAGAGGCACTGGACTACATCGCCGCCCACGGCTACCTGACCGCGTTGTCGATCTGCCCAGAGCCGGTGCCTGAGCGCGAGTGGATTGACGCGCTGTTCTCCGAGGCGCCGCATTACCGCAGTGATGCCGAACGTGAAGAGATCGAAGCGACCCTGATTCAGCTGCAAAGCCATATCGCCCGCCAACTGGCCAGCGACGATGAGCCCGACGTACCGTGCGACCTCGACCTGGGCGAAGAGCCAGACGATTCCGACCTGCGCGGCTGGTGCATCGGCTTTATGGAAGGGGTGTTCCTGCGTGAAGCGGTATGGTTCGACGACGCCGAAGATGAAGTCAGCGAGCTGCTGCTGCCGATCATGGTCGGTTCAGGCCTGTTCGACGAGCAACCTGAATTCGCCGAGATCGCCCGTGACCGCGACCTGGTCGACAGCATGGTCGAGCAGATCCCTGAGCTGCTGACCGCACTGTTCCTGCTGTGCCATGCGCCGGAAGAAAAGCCGGCTCTTCTGAAGCCTCGCCACCACTAAGCACGCGCCATGGCGCGTGAGATTCCGGTGCCGCCTGTTCAAGAGCAGCGCAACCCCGTTATTCGCTACGTTCTGCTGGCCATCGGCTGGCTGAGCGTGGCACTGGGTGTTATCGGCATCTTCCTCCCAGTACTGCCCACCACGCCTTTTCTGCTGTTGGCGGCAGCGTGCTTTATGCGCAGCTCGAAGCGCTTCTACCTGTGGCTGGTCAATCACCGCCAGCTTGGCCCATGGATCGTTGATTACCTCGAAGGCCAGGGTATTCCACTCAAAGGTAAGGTCTACGCCATAGGCCTGATGTGGCTGAGCATCGGCCTGTCGTGCTACCTGGTGCCGTTGTTCTGGGCCCGTGCTTTTATGCTGACCAGCGCGGTCTTGGTCAGCTTGTACATCCTTAAACAGAAAACCCTGAGCAAACCCTGATGGTTGTTACGCGCCCCTAGCGACCAGCACAAAACTGCAAGCAACCTCTTGTCGCGCTCAAGCCAACCGACATTCGGTATAGTCAGCGCGGCAAAAATCAGCAGTACCACCTAGACTTTTCCAATCCCCGGCCGAGGCGCGGTACATGCCACCCCGTCAGCTTACTCATGGATGGTTCAAGCGCCTCAACCGAGCGTTGCTAGGCGGCTGCATCCTGCTGATCGGCTTAGCCAGCGCCCTGGCCAACTGGGACTTCGGCGTGATCCTGCAAAATGCCGAAAGCCGCTACGGCAAACTCGGCGCAGCCAAGCAGCGCATCCAGGCCTGGGAAGCGCAAATCAAGGCCAGTGGCAGCAGCAGCGAAAGAGACAAGCTCACCGAGGTCAACCGCTTCTTCAATCGGCAGATCCGCTTTACCGACGACATCCGCCTGTGGAAACAGAACGATTACTGGGCCACGCCCATCGAGATGCTGGTCAAGGGCGAAGGCGACTGCGAAGACTATTCAATCGCCAAATACTTCACCCTGCGCCGCCTTGGCATCCCCAGCGACAAGCTGCGCATCACTTATGTCAAGGCGCTCAATTACAACCAGGCGCATATGGTCCTGACCTACTACGCCAGCCCCGGTGCCGAGCCACTGGTATTGGACAACCTAATCAATGAAATAAAACCTGCCTCGCAACGTAAAGACCTGCTGCCGGTCTATGCATTCAACGCCGAAGGCCTCTATCTCCCGGGTTCCACCAGCAGAAAGAGCGATTCCAAGAAGCTCTCGCGCTGGCAGGACATCTTGAAAAAAATGCGCACGGAGGGCTTCGCCATCGGCGAAGGCTAGGAGGAACCTATGTCTCTACTCAAGCAGCTATTTCTCGCCATCTGCCTGTTCCTGATAGTGGCCTTTACCGGCAGCTTTATCGCCGGGGTGGAAAGTTCGCGTGAGCAACTGCTCAGCCAGCTGCGCTCCCACGCCCAAGACGCCGCGACCGCATTGGGCCTGTCGATGACCCCGCACGTGGATGACCCGGCGATGATCGAGCTGATGGTCAGCTCGATCTTCGACAGCGGCTACTTCACCAGCATCCGCGTGGTGCGCATCCCTGATGATGAGGTGATAGTCGAACGGCGCAGCGACGATGCCAGCGCAGAAACCGTTCCCACCTGGTTCAGCGAGCTGGTGGACTTGCAACCCCAGGGCGGCGATGCGCTGATCATGCGCGGCTGGGAACAGGCCGCGCGGGTCGAGGTACTCAGCCACCCGCAATTCGCCCTGGCCAAACTCTGGGACAGCGCCATCGGCAGCCTGATCTGGTTGCTGCTCTGCGGCCTAGTCAGCGCCATACTCGGCGGCTGGTTGCTGCGCACCCAGTTGCGCCCGCTGGACAACATGGTGCAGCAAGCCCAGGCCATCACCCGCCGTGAGTTCCTCACCTTGCCCAAGGTGCCGCGCACCCCGGAACTTAAACGCGTGGTCACCGCCATGAACCAGATGGTGGAAAAGCTGAAAACCCTGTTCGCCGAAGAAGCCGCGCGCAGTGAAAAACTGCGTGAAGAGGCTTATCAGGACAGCATCACCGGCCTGGCCAATCGCCGCTTGTTCGATATCCGCCTGGCCCATCAGTTAGTGGTCAGTGAACAGAATGCCGAAGGCTATCTGCTGCTGCTGCGGGTCAACGACCTTGGCGGGCTCAACCAGCGCCTCGGCGGCCAGCAGACCGACGCTCTGATTGCCGCCATCGGCGAGCTGCTCAAGCGCCTGCTTAACCAGACCAACCGCTCAGACTGGCTGGCCTCACGCAGCCGGGGTGGCGAATTCAGTCTGCTGGCCCCGGGGATTGGCAGTGAAGAAGCCGACCTGCTCGCCGGCGAGCTGTATACAGGCCTGGAAAGCCTGCGCCAGACTGGCGCCAGCGACTGCACGCCTGTGGCGCATATGGGCATTGCCGCCTTCCGCCCGGGTGAAGAGCCCAGCCAAGTCATCGGCCGCGCTGACCAGGCCCTGGCGCAAGCGCAGAACGACCCGAGCCGCTATTGGGTTCGCCTGGACGACTACAACGCGCAACCGACGCAGGGATTGCACGACTGGCGCACCTGGATCGACGACGCACTGAACAAGCGCAAGCTACAGCTGTATTTCCAGCCGGTCACGCAATGTGCCGACCGTAATCAGCTGCTGCACCATAAGGTGCTGGCGCGTCTACTTGACCCGCAAGGTGAAGCCATTGCCGCCGGCCGCTTCCTACCCTGGATCGAACGCCTGGGTTGGACCGCACGCTTTGACCTGGCCATGCTCGAACACAGCCTGGCACATCTCAGTCTGCATGCAGCGCCGCTGGCCCTGAGCCTGTCGGCAGCGACCCTGCGCGATACAGAAACCCTTAAGCGCATGTTCGACATCCTCAGGCAGCACCCGCAGCAGGCCCGCCTGCTGACACTTGAGGTGGACGAGCGCCACCTGCCGCCGGCAGCCGAACTGGAAGCGCTCAGCCAGAGCGTACGCGAAACCGGCTTCAGCCTTGGCCTGCAGCACTTCGGCGGGCGTTTCAGCCTGATCGGTAACCTTACCCACCTTGGCCTGGCCTACCTGAAACTCGACGGCACCTATATCCGCGCTATCGATCAGGAAAGCGACAAACGTATGTTTATCGAGGCGGTGTTCCGCGCCACCAACAGCATTGACCTGCCGTTGATTGCCGAAATGGTGGAAACCGAGGGCGAGCTGGCAGTGCTCAAGGAGTTGGGGCTATATGGCGCCATGGGCCGCCTACTGGGCGCACCGGAACCGTGGAAAGACTAATGTTCTAAAGCAAACGGGGTAGTCCGACTACGGCCTACCCCGATTCAAGTACAGCGTTTAGAGCCCAGCCAACAGCGGCTCAGCTGGCAAACAGATAACCTTCCACATCCATCCCGGCATCACGCATCTGCGCCAGCTTGTAGCGCAAGGTACGCGGGCTGATGCCCAGGCGCTCAGCGGCTTCCTTGCGACGACCACGCTCGGCACGCAAGGTATCGATGATCATCTGAAATTCATGCCGACGCAGATCATCGCCCAATGCACCAGCTTCAGCCGGCGAGGCGTCCTGCTGCGCAGGTGCGCTATTGACCACCACCGACAACAGCGGTTGCGCGGGCGGCGTAACGGCCGAACCAATAGGTGCCAACAGGCAAAGATCCTGTGGCTGAATCAGCCCGCCCTGCTGCAGGATCAATGCGCGCTGAATGGCGTTATCCAGCTCGCGCACATTGCCCGGCCAGCTATGGCTCATCAGGCTCATCTGCGCCTGCGGGGTAAGCCGAATCGGCGCGTGGTTCATTTTCTTCACGTACTTGGCCAGCAAGCGCTCAGCCAGCGGCACGATGTCCGCAGGGCGCTCACGCAGGGGTCGCCAGGCCAGCGGGAACACCGAAAGGCGATAGTAAAGGTCTTCCCGGAAGCGCCCCGCCGCTACTTCCGCAGCCAGATCGCGGTTACTGGTGGCCAGCACGCGGATGTCCAGGGTGATCGGCTTACGCGCGCCAACCCGCTCCACTTCGCGCTCCTGCAGTACGCGCAGCAGCTTGGCCTGCAGGCCCAGTGGCATCTCGGAAATCTCGTCGAGCAGAATGGTGCCGCCCTCGGCCAACTCAAACTTGCCTGGCGCGCTGGCAATGGCGCCGGTAAAGGCGCCCTTCTCGTGACCAAACAGCGTGGCCTCGAGCATATTGTCCGGAATCGCTGCGCAATTGATCGCAATGAAGGGTTTGTTGCCGCGTGGCGATTGCTGGTGGATAAAACGCGCCAACACTTCTTTACCCGTACCGGACTCGCCCGTGATCAACACCGTGGAATCGCTTTGCGCCACCCGCGTGGCCAACGCCAGCAGTTGCACGCTGGCCGGTTCTTCGGCAACGGGACCATCCTGCTCGTTGGCAGAAACCCGGCCCAATGCATGCCGGTCAACCAGCGTCAGCAAGGCTTTCGGCTCGAATGGCTTGACCAGATAATCCGCCGCGCCCTGGCGCATGGCATCCACCGCCCGCTCCACCGCGCCAAACGCAGTCATCAGCAGCACCGGCAGTTGCGGCTGACGCTGACGAATCTGCGCGAGCAACTGGTGGCCATCCATGCCGGGCATGTTTACGTCGCTGACCACTAGGCCAAACGGCTCCTCGGCAATCGCCAGCAGCGCCGCTTCGGCGCAATTCACCGCACGGTAATCATGCCCACCCAGCGCCAGGGTATCGGCCAGGGCTTCGCGCAACGCGCGGTCATCTTCGACCAGTAGAATTTTGCTCGCCATGGATGGTTACTCCTGAATCAAAGGGTGCGTAGCACCAAGCAGCGGCAGGGTGAGAATGGCGCAGGTGCCACGCCCCGGCCGCGAACGCAGCTGCACATCGCCTTGATGGGCACGCGCCACTGCCTTGACCACGGCCAGGCCAAGCCCGGTGCCGGTGGTTTTGGTGGTAAAGAAGGGTTCGCCAAGCCGCGCCAGCGTAGCGCTGTCGATGCCAGGACCGTTATCGCTGATGCACAGGCGCAGCGTTTCGCCGCGCTGATACAGATGAATCTTCAAACGCGCTTCACGGCCACCGGCCTGAATCGCGTTCTCGATCAGGTTGAGCACCGTGCCCACCAAGGTGTCACGGTTGCACAGCAGCTCGCCCGCGCGGCTGTCGCACTGCCAGCGCACCTGCATATCCAGCACGTGGGGTTCGGCGGCGCTGCGCAGAGCCTCGAACAATGCTTTGGGCGCCAGGCGATCCGGCAGCGGCAGTTCGCCACGGGCGAAGATCAGCATGTCACGCACCTGATGCTCTAGCTCATGCAGACGCTCTTTCAGGCGGCCAGCAAAACGCTGCTGTTGCTCAACCGGCAGAACCTGTTCAGTCAGATGACTGGCATAGAGCAATGCGGCAGAGAGTGGCGTACGAATCTGATGCGCCAGAGAAGCAACCATGCGGCCGAGGGCAGACAGACGCTCGTGGCGAGACAGCTGATCCTGCAAACGCCGGGTTTCTGTCAGGTCGGTTAATAGCACCAGCTGACCAGGCTCGGCATGCAAGGAACGGGTGGCAATCGACAAACGCCGGCCATCCTTCAGGGAGATTTCGTGACCGTCATCCTCACGCGGGGCGAAGTTGCGCGCGATGACCTGGCGCCAAAGCATGCCCACAAGCGGTTGGCCGAGCAGGTTACGCGCCACCGGGTTGGCCTCACGCACCACGCCTTGGCCGTCGATCACGATCACCCCGCCCGGCAACAGATCCAGCAGACTCTGCAGGCGGTGGGCCAGGCGTTCCTTCTCAGCCAGCTCCTGCATGCGCTGGGCGCTGACCAGCGCCAACTGGCCCTTGAGCTCAGTCACCCGGGCTTCGAGCATGCTGTAGGAGGTGCTCAGTTGAGTCGACATCTGATTGAACAAGGCAAAAGCCTGTTCGAGCCCGGCACGGCTGGCCTGCTCCACAGGAGCAGGCACTTCGGATTCGTCAGGGCGTTGGGCGTTAGCGTTCATGGTTCTCTCTCGCGCAGCGAGCCGTCATAAGACAGTCAGTTGCCAGAGAGATAGCAATACCCGTGCCTGAAAAAATATCCTTGTAAATCAATATCATAAAAAAAAAGCCGAAGGCTGCGTCAAACCTTCGGCTTTATTCGGTGGGCAAACGCCAAGTCACTGACGAGTGCAGCGCGTGCGACTCAGTCGTCCAGACCCTCGTCATCACGTCGGCTCATGCCGTATTTGCGCATCTTCTCAACCAGGGTGGTACGGCGAATACGCAGCCGTTCGGCCGCTCTCGCCACCACACCGCTGGCATCGTCCAGCGCCTGCTGGATCAAGCCCTGCTCAAGGTTGCCCAGGTAGTCCTTCAGGTCCAAGCCTTCCGGCGGCAGCATGGCCATCGAGTCGACACCCGGTAAACCCGCCATGATGGTCGCGCGCTCATCAAGCTCATCACGCAGCGTCGCCACCATGTTCTCGTCTTCATCATCGACATGGCGAAACTTCTTCGGCAACTCACCTACACCGATGACCCCATAGGGATGCATGATCGCCATGCGCTCGACCAGGTTGGCCAGCTCGCGCACGTTACCCGCCCAATCATGCCGACACAGCGACATGATGGCTGCCGAGTTGAAACGTATGGAGCCGCGCTTCTCGAACTCCATGCGCGAGATCAGCTCGTTCATCAGCAACGGAATGTCTTCGATACGCTCACGCAACGGAGCCATTTCGATGGGGAAAACGTTGAGGCGGTAATACAGATCCTCACGGAAGCTGCCGTCCTCGATCATCTTTTCCAGGTTCTTGTGGGTGGCGGCAATGATCCGTACATCAGCGCTCTGCGTCTTGTTGCTGCCAACCCGCTCAAAGGTGCGCTCCTGCAATACGCGCAGCAGCTTGACCTGCATGGGCAGCGGCATGTCGCCGATCTCATCGAGAAACAGCGTGCCGCCATTGGCCAGCTCGAAACGCCCTGCCCGACTGGTAATCGCCCCGGTAAACGCGCCCTTCTCATGGCCAAACAGTTCGCTTTCCAGCAGCTCGGCAGGAATCGCCCCGCAGTTGACCGGCACAAAAGGCGCTTCACGGCGCTTGGAGTGATAGTGCAGGTTGCGCGCAACCACCTCTTTGCCGGTGCCTGACTCGCCGAGAATCAGCACGCTGGCTTCGGTATCGGCCACCTGCTGCATCATCTGCCGCACTTGCTGAATGGCCCGACTGGTGCCCACCAGGCTACGGAACAGATTGGTTTCGCGTTGCCGCCCACGCTCACGGGCCTGGTCGTACATCTCGCGGTAAACCTGGGCGCGGTGCAGCGAGTCGAGCAGCTTGTTGTAACTCAGCGGCATTTCCAGGCTGGCCAGCACACTGCGGCGCTGCTCCTCCGGCCATTCGGCCGCAACCTGCTCGTTGATCAGCAACGTTGGCAAGAACTCATCCCAGGCAGCCAGCTGCTTGAGCATTTCCAGCACGCCACCCTTGGCCTTCACCTCACCCAGCAAAACGCTGAGCACTTCACGGCTGGACGACAACTCGGCTACACATTGCCGCCAATTCTGGCTGTCACTGGCCAGATGCTCTTCACCCAGAAAGTTCAGGATTACCGTCAAGTCACGACGGCGCTCGCTGTTATCGTCAATCAGAAGGATTTTGGTTTCACGCCACATAGTTTTATTTGCTGATCCTGGAGTGAAGAACGTGTCAGCTGACAAAAATAACCTGCGCCAGCAACGGCAATTGGCCACTAGTTAAGTCAATTTTTTGTTCGCAGTCAATTTTATGGCGTTCTTTTTTATTTTGCCCGACAAGCAGACTAAGCAGCTGTTTGAAGAAGGAGGGAAAAGACAAGGAGGTCGATACCGAACGGCATCGACCGGGAAACACCGATCAACCAAACAGTTGGTAGACCTTGGCACCCTGTTGCGACTGATTCAACTGTACCAACTCGTGAGCCAGTCGCTGTTGCTCAGCCTGACAAACAGTGACCAGCTCGCGATAAAGATCCAACAGTTCTTGCATGCGGGCACGCAAAGTATCTTCATCATTGGCAGACTCCACCATGGCTTCGTCAACCGCCTGACGGCACTGCAGATCTAGCTCACCGATTGCAGCCCAATCCTGACTGGCCAACGCCACGCGCAAAGCACTGCCTGTTTCTTCTAGACGCTGCACGGATGAACTCATAAACACTTCCTCAGGCGGGAAACAGCCTTACTCAGCAATGGCATCCCAGCCAGCTTTGACATTACGCAACAGCCCAGCCACTTCATCCAACGGTGCTATTTCATTCTGCACATTGGCCTCAACAAGGCGGCTCGCCATGTACTCGTAAAGGCTATCCAGATTGGCAGCGACTTCACCGCCTTGCTCAAGGTTAAGACCTTCACGCAAGCCGCCAATAATACCAATGGCCTTGCTGATCAGCTCGCCCTTGAGGGCGACCTGGTTGCGCTCCATCGCACCACGCGCTTGCGCCAAACGCGTCAGCCCACCTTCCATCAACATCTGAATCAAGCGATGCGGGCTGGCTTCAACAGCCTGAGCCTGAGTATTGACGGTTTGATACTGCTTGAGAGCCGCCATAGCGTTCATCGTTGTTCTCGCTGTTCTGTTTACTGAATACCTTGGGTATCGGCGCTGCAGAACAAAGCTTTAGCAACGAAATCAGTTTCCTACAGCTGGCTCAACCTCTGGACCGATGGCGTCCCATGCGCTCTTGATTTGCTCAAGCAGCGCCTGAACCTCATCCAGCGTACGCGGCGTACTGTCGACTGCTACGCCCGCCAAACGACGCGTCATATAGTCGTAGAGTGAATCCAAATTTTCGGCAATTTCACCCCCCAGCTCTTTGTCCAAGCTGGCCTGTAATACACCCAGAATAGTAATGGTGCTGCCAACAGCCATACCGCGAATCTCGGCATCGCCCTCAACCTGGGCATGCTTAGCCAACATCACACGTTGCAGGGCCCCCTCAAGCAGCAACTGAACAGTGCAATAGGGCGAAACATCATGACTGGTATTGACCTGTTTATAGGTGTCGATCGGTTTCTTGCTCATTACTAATCCTTTTTAGCGAAGCCTGGCAGGCTGGCGAGCTGACCGGCCAAACTTTCGCTGGTTTTCTGCAGACGCCCTACAAGGGAATCCATAGCGTTGTATTGGGCATAAAGACGCGTTTGCAGACTCTCGACTCGAACAGCCAATGCCTTGCGCTGCTCATCGACACCAACCTTAGTGGCTTGCAACGCATCAGTTCGCTGCTTGAGCACGCCCGAAGCGCCGACATATGCGCCAACAGATTTGGATAGACGCCCCATCAATCCATTATCACCTGCAAGATAACCGGCCACTTGATCGAAATTGCTATCCAGCGCCTTGGTTAAAGCGGTGTCATCAATCTTGAGCTGGCCGGTTTTCCAATCAGAGGTAATGCCCAAATCTGCAAGCGCCCGCACACCGCCTTCACCGGTCAGATTGACCATTTCATTACGCAAACTGGACAGCACATTGCGTATAGATGAGTCGCCGAGCAGAGGGCCGGTGACTGGATTACCACCATCGACTGGAACGACAGCAGTCAATTGAGACGTCGTGCTGATCAACGCGTTATAGGCGTCGACAAACTTCTGCAGGTTGCTTTTCACTGCGCCTTTATCGACGCCAACAGTGACACTGATGGTTTTACCATCGGCTAAATCAGTGGCGCTCTGCGCTGCAGTCAGATCCAGCGTCACCCCTTCTAGAGCGTCTTCAATGCGGTTGGTATTGCGCACCAACTCCAAACCATCAATCGATATCTTGGCCGACTGGGCCTTGGTGATCACACCACCAGCACCCGTAGTGGAATTAGGTTTAAGGAAGGCATCGGCATTGCCGGGGTCGACCGTCGGAGCAAACGCCTGAGAGGTCAACGCATTGGCTCCAGTGGTGACATTGTCTTCGCTGGCTACGACCTGAATATCATTGCCTGCACCACTTTTGGTTGAGTTCAGCACCAGCCGCGAGCCCGAATCATCCGTGATGATGGTTGCACTCACACCACTGCTTTTACCCGCCTCGTTGATTGCATCGCGCATACCCGCCAGGGTGTTATTGCCTGAGGTAATGTTGACACCGAAGCTCGAACTGCCCGTAGAGATAGTCAGTGAACCGCTGTTGAATGTAGCGGTATTACCACCCGTGACCGACTGCAACGCCACCTTGCTGCTGGTCGCCAGCTGCTTGACCTGCACGTTGTAGTTGCCTGCCGGGGCAGTAGTAGATGCGGTGACTTTAAGAGCGCTGGTATTGGAAGAACTCGCCGTTCGCGACTCGAATAATGAAGGCTTATTCAGCGAGTCGACGGCAGTTTTGAAGGTATTGAGCGCGCTGGTCAGCGAGCCCATGGCTGAGATGCGTGCAACGGTGGTTTTCTCGAGACGGTCAAGTTGGTTGGTCTTGGGTGCCCTTTCGGCATTGACCATCGCTGTGACGATTTCGTCGATTTTGATTCCTGAGCCAATGCCCGTAATCGCGACCATGCTTCACCTCGCCAAAATAATGACTGCAATCACGCTAGATAAGCGTTAACAGTCAAAAGCTGTGCCAACCTTGTTGGCTAGGCCTCAGCTTTGAATAACAAACTACGAATCTCCGAGAGATTCTCTGCTAATTGCAGCGCTTCCTCAGAAGGGATCTGCCGAATCACATCGCCTGACCCTGCATCAGTCACTTTGACCACGACACGCCCACTGCCTTCTTCAAGGGAGAAATTGAGGCTGCGACGAACCGATTGGACAAAGTCCTGAATCGTCGCAACTGCCGCTTCAACCTCTTCACGAGAAGCCGCAGGGCCACTCTCTACCTGTGTAGCGCTTCCAGTTGTAGCGTCTTCAGAGGGCTTACGCTCAACACCATCGGCACCAACCTTGGCAGATGGACTGGGCGTACGCTCTGCTTTAGAAGCAACAGCGGTGGATGCCGACGAAACCTGAATTGAACTAATGTCCATAACTTTCTCCTCAGAATGAGGGAACGGGGAGAAGAGCTAAGCCCTTCTCCCCGCAGTCTAGCGCGTTTACCCTTAGCCGAGCAGGCTGAGCACAGCCTGTGGCAACTGGTTAGCCTGGGCCAAGATCGCAGTACCAGCCTGCTGCAGGATCTGATTTTTGGTCAGTTCCGAAGTTTCAGCAGCGAAGTCAGTGTCACGAATCCGGCTGCGAGCTGCAGAGGAGTTCTCAGAAATGTTCTGCAGGTTCGAGATGGTGTTCTCGAAACGGTTCTGAACAGCACCAAGCTGGGCACGCTGGCTATCGATGTTAGAGATCGCACCGTTGATGATACCCAGCGCATCCTGCGCACCTGTGGCCGTACCGATGTCAATGGAATTGACCGCATCCAGCTCACTGAAGCCATCAGTACCCAAACCGCCACTCAACCCATTCACGCTGAAGGCATCAGCTGCTTCAAGCTGAACTTGACCGTCAGCACGCGCACCGCCGCCAACAGCGATGGTAGCTGCAGTACCCACGTCATCTTCACCGTCGAAGCTCTTCGCCTGCAGAGTCGCACCACCGGAGCCTGCAAAGTTGCTGATGCTGATGGCATCGCCACGGGAGCTAGTCAGCTCAATGGTGCTGCCTTTGGAAACAGCCGAAATACCCGTTTTACCGGTTTCACGGTTGATCGCATCAGCCAGGGAAGACAGGTTGGTCAGGTCGTTCACTACAGCAGAAACAGTGGCAGAGTCAGTTTCAAGCGATTTGCTGGTCAGGCCAGACAGGTCGAAGGAAACAGTGCCCGAAGTAGTGATACCACCCAATGTGGCAACGGTACGAGCGTTGGCAGTTACGCCGGTTTCGTCGCTCTTAGCGTTGATGGCACGAGCCACTTCACTCGCCGAACCGCTGGCTGTACCGGCAATGGCTACGTCACCGTCGGACAGTTTGGAATTGATGTTGAAGGACGCATCACTGTAAGCACTGCCCGAAGTGGCACTGAACGCAGCACCCGAAGCAGTTGCAGCAGCGGCTGCACCATCAGTAGTAAAGCGGTTGATACCGATACGATCAGTGGCTGCAGAACCGATCGAAACGCTGATGGTTTCGTAGGCGTTTGCACCGACCTGAAACGCTTGAGAACCAAAGGAGCCGTCAAGGATCTTACGACCACCGAAGCTGGTGGTTTCAGAAATACGGTTCAGTTCTTGTTGCAACTGCGACACTTCGCCTTGCAGAGCGGCACGTTCAGTCGCACCGTTGGAACCGTTAGCCGATTGCAGGGCCAAGTCACGGATACGCTGCAGAATGCCAGTCGACTGCTGCAGTGCACCTTCAGCGGTTTGCGCCAGGGAGATGCCGTCGTTGGAGTTACGGGTCGCAACGTTCAGACCGTTGATCTGGCTGGTCAGACGGTTGGAAATCTGCAAGCCGGCGGCGTCATCCTTGGCGCTGTTGATACGGAAGCCCGTGGACAGGCGCTGCAGCGAAGTGTCCAGGCCTTTGGATGAGCTGTTGAGGTTACGCTGAGTGTTGAGTGACGCTACGTTTGTGTTGACTGTAAGGGCCATGGTGTTTGCCTCCAAAGGACCGTGCTACTGAGTTTGTCTGAGCCTGCGAGCTTCGGGCCTGCTTTGCTCAGACGCCCCATAAAGTTCGCATTCGATCTTTATATCGGCGGCCTTAGGAACAGCTTTAGCAACTCGTTCTATTTTTTTTTCCGCAGATAGAACAATTACTTAAGCGGCAACACCGAGAAAAATTGGGTATATGCCGACATCCCGACGGCATATACCGAATTTTTTCACACATCAAGACAGCTTTATTAATGCCTTACACAAACCGACAGCATGTTGTCGGCATCAATCGGGCAACCATGAGGCTCTCCAAGCCTCAATATTTGCCCCATCCAGCATCCAGCCACCCTGCACCTGACGACGCAGCTCATCGCCCATCCTGGCACTCGCCTCCAGATCACTGATGTGCATACGAATGGCGTCGACCCAATCCTTGAAACGGTTTTTCACCCGAGTTACCGGCAATGCGCCCTGGTAGCACACCAAGTCACTGCAAACCACCGGGAAACCACACGCGCCGTACTCAAGAAGACGCAGGTTACTTTTGCATTCGTTGAACAGGTTCTGCTCCACTGGCGCCAAGGCCAGATCCAGATCCAGCCGGGCCAATGCGGCTGGGTACAGATCAATTGCAACGCCGGCATGCAACTCATCTACATAAGGCCGAATTCGGTCCGGGCACATCCCCATGAACACCCATTCGACTTCACCTGCCAGCTCTTTGACCACGTCAGTAATCAGCTCAAGATCACCGGTATGACTGATACCACCCGCCCAACCAACGCGAGGTTTCCTGCCGCGTTGCCGCTTTGATGAGAGGCCACTCCACCAATCCACCGGCAAGCGGTTCTCAACCACCCGAATGTCCCCATGCAAGCCGGCAAAGGCCTCAGCCAACGGCGCAGTGGATACCGTGAAGCGGTCAACAAAGCTCAGCCCCTTACGCAGCGACTTCAGTATGTCTTTTGGCATCTGCGGACGATGCACGCTTTTGAGTGGCAGGTTGGGCAGGTAATCGTCCAACTCATAAATGGTGAAAGCGCGCGAGAACTTCTTGATCCGCCGCATCGCATCCAGCCGCTCATCACCTATTTGTCGTTGCAGCACAATCACGTCAGGATCAAGACGTTCCAGATCCGGCACCTGCAACAGCCCAATAGACATCATGCCATCAACCATTCCGTGCTCTTTAAGCGCCGAGAACGGTTTGATCACACGGTAGTTACCGCAGCCAAAGGGGTCCGCCGGATGCGCCAGTACCACTGGCAGTGGGCGCCAACTTAGTGGACGCCAGGTCAAACCGGCGTCAGCTTCTAAATCAAAACCGCGCCCGCTGAGCGCCAGATTACGGTTGTAAGCAGGATCACGTGCAATATCGGGCAGGTGACGCTCGTAGAGAGCGTCCTGCTCAGCCACGTCAGGCTCTCGGTATACATGGTCATGCATTAACACCGCATGAGCAGCCCATACGGTCAGGTAACCCGCTGAACGCACCCGAAGGCAGAAATCGACATCACGGTAGGCACTCAGCGTGGTATCCAACCCGCCGACTTGATCATAGATTTCAGCGCGGACCATCAGGCAGGCATCGCTGACGGCGCTGTAGTTCTGATCGACCTGCAGACGCTGCAGGTAACCCGCACTGTCCATTGCGTCACCGGCAAAAGCACGGCCTGCAGGACCGCGCAGCCCGAGCAGCAAGCCAGCTTGATCAATACGCCCATCACCGCTCAGCAGTTTGCCGCCGACAACACCGACTTCAGGACGCTGCGCATGATTGAGCAATTCATCCAGCCAGCCGTCGCTCACCGCGACCGCCTCACCAGACAACAACAGCAAGTACTCGCCTTGAGCTACCAGGGCAGCCTGATGCTGGGCCTGGGTAATATCCGCAGCTGCAACAACCCGGAGCCGGGCGTCTGCCAGATCAGCAATACCCTGCAGCCACACCTGAGTATCCGCATCCATCGCTTGATGGGCGCCGAACAGGATCTCGTAATGCTCGTAGCGGGTTTTCTCGAGCACACTGTCCAGGCAACGCTGTAGACAGACAAGGGACGTGTCGACCGCAATAATGATCGACACCAGCGGTGTATTCGAATGGCCGTAATCAATGCGATAACGCGCAGGCAACCCCGGAACAACCCGAGCCTGATAGCCACGCTGAGCCAGATGACGCTCAATAACGCGCCGCTCATCCGGGTTATCCTGCAGCGCAGGTGCATCCGTGATCAGCAGCGGTTCATCGACATGCCCGAGACCAACCAACCCTTCCTGCTCGATGAGCCGGGTCAACAGCTCGAACTCAAATGCCTCAGGGAACTCGGCGTCGAAGCCACCGGCAGCGAGGAATAGATCTCGGCGATACAGCCAATGACGCGCCATGACCAGCGGGAAACTGAGCAGCAGATCGAGGTTGAACCCTGGCAGAAACGCGCCACCCAGGCTGCCATCAGGCAAGCGCTGCAATTGGTCACCATAAATCGCACGGCACTCCGGGTTTGCCGCCAGCTCGAGCCCAGCGACCATCAGGCCACTGGGAGTGAACTCATCGCCGGCGTGGGCCAACATGAACCAGGCAAAATCGCTCTCATTCACTATGCGGTTAATCTGGGATGCCAGGGTTTCATCGTTCAGTCGAACGAAATGCAACTTATCCGCCGCAGAAGTCACCGGCGCCTCAAGGCTACTGGTGAGCACCACAATTTTCAGGGTGGCATACAGGCAGCGCTCGCCGATCAGGCTCTTTAGGGTTTGCATCAAAGGCGGCGATTGCCCTTCAAGATCAAGCACGATGATGCCGATAAGCGGTCCGCCATCATGCCCCTGTAGATATTCATTGATCAGACGGTTCTCTACCGCCGTTGGCAAACGCGTCGCCAGCCACTGCGACAGCTCTGGAATCTTGGCCTTGTCTTGACGCGAGCCACCAAGACTTTCAAGCATCTGTTGGCGACCGATTCGCAGGGGCTCACTGCTCGAACCGCTATAACGCTCATACAGATCTCGATACAGGGCAGGAAAATTTTTACGCTCCCGGCCCAGCATATGGTCGCCGCCACTCTGAACTCGGTTGTGAACCTGCGCAGTAACCTGAGGGATATGGACGAAGGGATAACGCGTAGCCAGCCGCAGCAACATGTCCCAGTCTTCAAATGCAGCAAGCCCGGTATCAAACTCACCGACCTCATCCAACATGCTGCGCGGGTGAGCCCACGTGTTGACTGGAATGTAGTTCTGGATAAACAGGCGATCACGGTCAAATGCATCGTGACGGAAAGGCATTTCCCGGCCTAACTCAATTCGCTGTCCACCCTCAAGACGCTCATTAACATACTCAACAGCGGTGTAAACCACAGCCTGCGGGTGCTTTTCGAATGCATCGGCCAGTACCAACAGATGATCGGGCAAATAGATGTCGTCATCGTCAAGGTAGACAATATAGCGGCCACGGGCGAGCTTGAGACCCGCATTACGTGCAGCAGATAACCCCCGGTTACGCCCCTGAAAAATGTAGGTCAGTGGAAAGCTATACCCCGCCACCAAGGCCTCAACAGGACTACCATGGTCGTTGACCAGAATCACTTCAAAGTCTCGTAACCGCTGCACAGCAACGCTGTTTAGCGCATCACGAAGCAGCTCTGGCCGGTTATAGGTCGTCAAGATGACTGAGAACAGTGGCTCATATGACGCCCCTGCCAGAGTCTCCAGTTCGGCCAGAGCACTTTCATCACCCTGCCCTAAAGCAACTGCGTTGAAGGCCATGTGAAGCGCTGAAGCCGGCTCCCCCAGCTGGCGTAAAACCTCTGCCACACGCCAACTGGCTTCACCGCGCCCGGCCTCATCATCTTGTAGGCCATGAAACAAGCGGCTCACGGGGTATCGGGCAAACGCGTCCAAAATCACTTTGGCTTCAAATGCCCGCGTCTTGGCACTGGACAGGCTTTCGTCATGCTGCCGCCAGTGGCACAGAATGGCGTCGACTTTTTTGAAGCGTGCGGTATCTGCCAGGCGCGTCCATATCTGGTAATCGTGACAACGGGTAAAGGCAACATCGTAGCCACCATGCTGCTCATACAGCGCACGGCGCACCGCAGTACCTGGGTTCGGCAGGCAGTTGCCCAGAATCAGTCGGGGCAGCAGTTGGCTAGCGTAGTAATCAGGATAATGGGTGTGCTGGACCTGTCCCGGTACTGCATCGTTGAAAATTTCTAGGTCACCATAAAACACATCGGCATCAGCGTGACTGGTAATGCTCTTACGCAATGCCGCCAATGCCCCTGGCGCTTGTAAGTCGTCACTGTCGATCCAGACAATAAATTCACCGCGCGCGACCGCTATTCCTTTGTTACGGGCCGATGCACCACCGCCGTGGTCATTGCGAACCAGGCGTACACGCGGATCCTGAATGGATTGAATAATTGCAACGGAGCGGTCGGTAGAGCCGTCGTCGACCACGATCAGTTCGAAATCGCCGTCGCCCTGAGCAAGCACGGAGTCGATCGCTTCGCGCACGTAACGTTCGCGGTTGTAGACGGGCATGATCACGCTGAAGAATGGAACGCGCGTCTCTGCCTGAACGGCTGCGACTGGCTCGGCCTTCGCGGGTGTGAAGATGGAGAAACGATTATTCAGCCAGGTCAAGGTATCGCTGATCAGCTGCGGCTTGGCTGCCGGAGCGATATCGCGATGGGAACAGATACTTTCGGTAAAGAAAGCCGCCAACTCCTCGTATTGAGGTGCGACGCGCTTGCCGGTGATGCGCTCCATCATGGTCGACGTGCGCTTGCTAATCTCCCGTCGAATGTACAGCGGCCGTTCGATACGAGCGAAAGGCCCGTGCGCTGCAAGGTGGCAGAGGAAAACCAGATCCGCACTGACGATGGGGCGAAACGGCAAATCGACGAACTTGCGCCGGATGATCTGGTTGATGGCCTCGCAACGATCCAGCGCATTGAGCATCTTGATGAACCGCGCGGGAGGCGTCAGCGGCTCCTGAAATACATAGTTGCCGCCATTGGTGTGGCCGAGCACCTGATTGTGCTCATTGATCCACTGGGTCTGGCTGTAAACCAAGCTCAGACCAGAATCGACCTCCATCCGAGAACAGGCTTCCTGAAGAAACTCGGGATGTAGCATGTCGTGGCCGCCAAGCCACATGAAGAGCTCGGACTCAGTATTGTCAAAGCAATACTTGAAGTTCGCGGTAGCCCCAAGGTTGCACTCATGGCGGGCGTAGTGAAAGCGTGCGTCGCGTGTACAGAAGTCACGACAAACGAGCTCCGTCTCGTCCGTGGACGCGTTGTCGGCGATCAGAACCTGAAAGTCCGAATAGGTTTGCGCGGCCACGGACTCAAGGGTCTGGAGGATGTAAGGCCCCTCGTTGTAGACCGGTATCGTGACGACGATTTTATGTTCCAGCTTTGGCATGGGCTTCCCCGCGACCACAATGGTGATATACGCCGCAGGCACTGTCGGCCTGCTGGCGAAATGCTTGATGGCGTTATCTCGCCAACCGTCTCAACCTAAACAGCGCAGATAGCCTTCTGGTGCGACGGTGATGAGTAGTTTGTTGACCAGGCGTTGATCGACCTCGAATCGATCATTGCCCTGGAGAAATTCTCTGACGGCCGTTTTCGGGTTGTTACCAAGTCCCCAGGGGCGATCCGACGCCTGCAGATCCTCAGGCATGTCCTCAATCAGCGTGTCGTACACCACCAGATAACTGCCCGGTGTCACGAGTGGGGAGTAGGCGCGCAACTCCTCGAGCACGTGAGCATGAGTATGGTTGGAATCGAGAATGACCAACACCCGCTCTTTGCCATGCGCATGCTCGGTAACTTGGCGAATCGTTTCCGGGTCGATGGACGACCCCTTGATCATCTGCAGGCGCTTGCTCATGGGGTGACTTTCAATCTCCACACGATTGTGCTCGCGGATGTCGATGTCGATTCCAAGGACATAACCGTCGCCACCGACCAGCTCCAGCAGGGAGGCGTAATACAGCGCCGAGCCACCATGGGCGATGCCGGTCTCGATGATCAGATCCGGCTTGATCTGCCAGATGAGCTCCTGCATCGCCATCATGTCCTGCGGAAACTGGATGATCGGTCGCCCCATCCAGCGGAAGTTATAGGCGTACTTGTGACGAGTGATCTCACGCAGCCAGATACGCGAAAGCGCCTGCACATCATGATCGTTGTGCAAGCCTTCGATATTAGCCTCTACCTCGGCCGCAAAACGCTCTAGCTCATTCATCTTTCAGGAACTCCCGCCAAGATACTGTACTGGGTTGAATCAGCCCGCGACCCTCTCGCCCACAGTTGGCGAGCAGATCGAGGCTGGACACGAAGGGGGTGAAGGCACCATGCAACTGCGCATAGGGCGTCTTGCTGTAACTCATGTAGCGCACCTCGATCCCCGCACGCTCAAACGCTTGATGATCCAGGTAATTACGGGCGCCCAGGCCAGTGACGTAGGTATCGCCACCCAACGCCTGGACAATATTCAGCACGCGTTGGCTACCGGAACCAGCGACACCCAGCTCCCCGACCTGCATGAAGCGGGTCTTCTGTCCAATGCCGAAATAGTCACATAGCGCCCGCAGCGACCGGTCGCTCAGACTGGCGATGGTGTCACAGGGGGCATCGTAGAGATCGGCCAGCACCGCCAGCATATCGTCACGATAAGGGGCGTCGGCATAGGCCTGACGCATGAGTTCCTGGTGCCGGATACGCCAGTCGTCGCGAGTATCCAGGCGCACGTCCTCGATGCGTTGCCCCAGCTCCAGCCCGGACAGCGGAGCCGTGAGCCAGCGTACGCCTGCGGCGGTCTTGACCTGCACACGGTTGGTGAAACTGCCCTTGGAGAATTGCACGTCGTTGTAGTGAACGAACACGTCCGCCAGGCAAACCTGTTCGAGAAACCCCGGCCAAGGGAAGAACATGGCCTGGGAGATCACCACCTTCATGATTCAAGCAACCTTTCCATGAGGAACACGTCTCGATACTGGCCGTTCTGGAAAACATGTGCCTGTAGGCGCCCGACTTCCCGGTAGCCCACGCGGCGATAGAACTCGGCCGCGCCCTGCTCCGCCAGTACCTGCAGGATGATCTTGCGCAGGGCGAACACACGCTGCGCATAGCCCTCTAGCAGCTGCAGCGCTATGCGGCCGACACCCCGACCCTGTGCCTTTGGCGCCAGACAGATGCCCAGCTCGGCCGTGCCATGCAACACGCGCATGTTCACCAGTTGGACATAGCCCAGGCACTGCCCGGAATCCCGCTCGGCGATGACGAAGAACAGCGCCTGCTCCTGATCACTCTTGTCGATGAGCCAGCGCCGTACACGCTCCGGCGAGCTGGGTCGGGCCTGAGCCAGCAGCAGATCCTGCAACGCCAGATCGTTACGCAGCTCGCACAGCGTAGTCAGGTCAGCCTCTCGCCAGGCGCGCAACTCGATACCTTGTCCTTCAAGCATGGGCACCTCAGAGAAAGAAACAGCGCAGCGCGCGTGACTGGAAGACAGGAACTTCGGCGATGATCCGCTCGGCATGAGCAGGATTGAGCCCCACCAGCAAAGTATCGATCTCCAGTGGAAGGTCTATTGGGGCCACCACGGGTTTGCCGAAAAAGCTTCGCCCCTGAAGGAAGGGATTCTGGTCGACGAAACAGGCGACCCTGTCTGCACTGCCGAGGCAGGCGGTAATGAACGAGCCATAGAAACCGGCACCATAGACCGCCAGCGGGCGATCCTCAGGCTGTTCGGCAACAAAAGCCTGCACGCGATCAGCAGCCCCTTGCCAGAACTCGGCGATGCGCTGCAGCGCTTGCACGTGTTGCGCCACCAGTTGCGCGTCTGGTCTGCGTTCAGGCACGTCAGTGAGCGGGCGCCGAGCCAAAACGACGAACGCACCACGGTGGCTGGAACTGTCAATCGCATCCACCTCGAAGCCTGCTCGCTGCAGGACATGAGTCAGCGATAGCTCAGTGAAATGATTGACGTGATCCACGACGATGAAATCGGCGATGTTGGTCTCGACGTTCGGCACGATGCAGTAGAAATGCCCGCCCGGCCGCACCAGGCGGTAGATTGCCTGCAGGGCTTCGAGTGGCCGGACGATGTGCTCCAAGGCGAAGAAAGAGGTCACCAGATCGAAACTGTCGAGCCACTGCGCATTCGGTTCGAAGGTCGCGCAACGCGATTCGGGCAGAAAGCGCGCCCAGAAACGCCGGTAGTTGTCGCTTACGTCGAAAAGGTGGATCTGCAAATCGCCACGCGCCTTGAGCAAGGCCTGCATGGTCGAACTCTTGGCACAGCCATAGTCCAGCACGCGCGCAGCCTGGGGCAGCACCAGCGTGTTCAGGAGTACGTGCAGTTGATGTTCGGTGCGGTAAAGCGGCTTGCCGTCTTGCACCTCATAGACCTGATCCTCATCCTCGCTGTCGGAAAGGATGTTGTACTGCTCGGCATAGTACTGCTCGACCTGCTCCATCTCATCGGTCTGCAGGTGCGAGCAATCGCGGCACGCCCAGACCCGCGTCGATGCAGGATAGGTTTCGCCGAGGGATGTCAGTGCCAACCCGGACTGCATCTCGTAAAGCAGGTGCAGATCGGTACCCTCACATACCTGGCAACGGATCAGAGTCATTCGCCCTCCTGCGCGATGAAAAGCTCGGGATGGACCGTGCGAAAATCCACCCCAGCAGCATAGGAACCCTTCCAACCGTGCGTCCGCCCGGTGGGTTCGCTGAAATTGAAATAACGCAGTTGCATCGACCAGCGCGAGCGTTGCGCGCGGTTGTAGCCAGAGGCATGCAGCACGAGGAAATCCACCACGACCAGGTCGCCTGGCCTGGTCAGTGGGGCGATCTGGACGAAGGGTGCGATGCGTTCTGCCTCCTGGTGCAGCACCAGCGCGTAAGCCGCGCTACGCCCACCTTCGTTTTGACTGGTCACAGGGATGGGGCCGAGATGGTGCGAGCCCAGACAGAAACGCACCGGCCCCATTTCCTCGCTCACTGCTAGCAGCGGACTCCAGTAAACCAGACCATCGAGGCTGCGCAACTGGGCCGGATACTCCTGGTGCCAGTGCGCGCGAAAGCGATCCTCGCCCGGATTGTCGATACGAATGCCATAGCCACCCGCGGCAACCCCAGGGATCGACTCGGTGCCACGCAGTTCGCGGAGCAACAGATCGTGTCCGGGGTGCGCGACCAGACGAACGAACGCCGGGATCTGCTTGACCGCGTCATAGACTTCACCACCATAGGCGCGATTGGTCGCGATCAGGGCCTGGTAACCACTGTCGAAAGTTTCAGCAGAAAAAGGGGCGCGTTCGACGGCCACGCGGTACTTGTCCAGCACCAGGCCGATGATGTCGTAAATACTGCGCTGGATCGGAAGAATGTCCTTCTCGAGATCGTAAAACCCCGGAATCACCAGCACACCATCACGCACGAAGGCGCGATGCTGACTCTCGCTGAGCAAGGGCTGACTCATCAGACGTTCTCCGTCTCACCGCGCACGGCAGCTACGACCGTGGCGATGACATGCTGCTGATCCTCTACGCTCAACTCGTGATAGCTGGGCAGGTTGAACGCACGGCCGGCCAGGTCGTGGGCAATCGGCGTCGGTCGATTGGCCAACCCGGCGAAAACCGGTGTATCGCTGAGTGGCTGGAAGAAGATTCGTGCATCGATACCCGCCTGGCGCATGCACTCGAGCAGCGCCGGCATGCTCACCTGACAGTCTGGCGGCAGCACCAGGGTGGGCATCCAGTAACTATTGCGACAACCCTCGGGTTGCGGATTCATGCGGGTACCTGGCAGCTCGCGGGTGAGTTGCTGGTAACGCGCGAAAATCTCGCGCTTGCGCTCTACCAGCTCCTCGATGCGCTCCAGCTGAGCACACCCCAATGCCGCCTGCAGGTTGGACATCTTGTACTTGTGGCCCAGCTCCGAGGGCCAGAACTGACGCATGTCGCCCGCGGCTCGCCCATGGTTGTTCAGTTGTTCCACACGTCGGATCAGCTCGGCATCGTCGCTGGCGAGCATTCCGCCCTCGCCAGTGGTCATGACCTTGGTGCCATGGAAGGAAAACACCGAAAACGTCGAGAGACTGCCGGCCATGCGACCCTTGTAGACAGACCCCAATGCTTCGGCGGCATCTTCGATCAGCGCCAGGTCATGGGCATCGGCAAGGGCGCGCAGTTCATCCAGCGCAGCCAGGTTGCCGTAGAGATGCACGGCGATGATGGCTCGCGTTCTAGGCGTGATGGCCGCGCGCACGGCTTCGGGATCAAGGCACCAGCTGTCGGCGAGTACATCGACGACTACGGGGGTCGCCCCGATATAGAAAATCGGCGCGGCGGAGGCGATCCAGTTGGTATCAGCCAGAATCACCTCATCGCCTGGGCCGATATCCAATGCTCGTAGCCCAAGGTGCAATGCCCCCGTGCAACTGGACGTGGCGACAGCATGGGCAACGTCCAGGTAGCCGGCAAAATCGCGCTGCAGACGATGGATATAGTCGTAACACCGCTCACCCCAGCCATTACGTACCGCATCAGTGACGTAATCGAGTTCAAGCTCACCGACGCTGGGCTTGGTGTAGTGGATTCGCTTCATAGGATGCGCAGCTCCGGTATCGCGACGACGAACCGACCGCCCCAAGCAGCTATGCCCGACTGCTGCCGGGTAACTTCGTCCAGCAGGTTCCATGGCAGAACCAGAAGAAAATCAGGCTGCTCTTCATAAATACGTGAAGGAGACACCACGGGGATTCGGCTACCCGGCAGGAACTTACCTTGCTTGTGCGGGCTAATATCCGCCACCCAGGGCAGCAGGTCCTCGCGCACGCCCGCATAGTTGAGCAACGTGTTGCCCTTCGCTGCAGCTCCATAGGCAGCTACCCGCTTACCGCTCTTGCGGCACTGCACGAGGAAGTCCAGCAGGTCGTGCTTGATGCGCCGTGCTGCCGGGGCGAGGCTGGCGTAGTAATCCGAGCGGGTCATCCCCACGTCTCGCTCATGCGACAACAACCGGGCAACCGTCTCGTTTGCCGGACGCACGGCCGACTCAGGCTGTGCGAAAACACGCAACGAACCACCATGCGTGGGCAGCTCTTCCACATCGAAGATGGACAAACCGTTGCGCTGACAGAGCACCTGCACGGCCGAGAGCGAAAGGTAGGAATAATGCTCGTGATACAGCGTGTCGAACTGATGGTTTTCCATCAGCCTGAGCAGGTGCGGGAACTCGAAGGTCACCACCCCAGTCGCCTTGAGCAGGCGGGAAAAACCCTGCAGGAAATCGTTGATGTCGGGAACATGAGCCAGGACATTGTTGGCCACCATCAGGTCAGCAGCCCATCCCTGTTCACGCAGCTCATCGGCTGCACTCGCGCCGAAGAAACACTCACGGATGTCCAAGCCTCGCGCTCGTGCCGCAGCCGCGGTACTGGCAGTCGGCTCAACCCCTAGGCAGGGAATACCCGCGGCCGCGACGTACTGCAACAGGTAACCGTCGTTGGCGGCGATCTCAATGACTCGGCTATCGGCGTCCAGCCCGAACCGCTCGATCATTGCCTCGACGTAGCGCTGCGCGTGCTCGAGCCAACTGCTCGAATAAGAGCTGAAATAGGCATAGGTCGGGTCGAACAGGGTATCCGCAGCCCGGTAATCTTCGGTCTGCACCAGCCAGCAGGCCTCACAGACCAGTACACGCAGCGGTACCCAGGACTCGGCCTGGTCGAGCTGCTCAGCACTGAGATAGGCATTGGAAGGCGGCGCCGTACCAAGGTCGACCAGCGAAAGGTGTAACGGCGTGCCACAACCACGGCATTTCATACTTCGACTCCTTCGAAGCGCACATCGAGCGGCGCGTGTCCAGCGTCGCGATCGGACAGGTTGCGAACTGGTAACGGCCACTGGATGGCCAGGCGGGCATCATGGGCCGACAAGCCACCCTCGTGATTGGGGGTGTAGTCAGCACTATGCAGGTAGAGCAATTCAGCATCATCGGTCAGCGCCTGGAATCCGTGGGCAAAGCCCGGTGGAATCAGCAGCGCACTGGCACACCCTTCCTCAAGACGCTCGGCATGCCAGTGCAGGAAGGTCGGTGAGCCACTGCGCACATCCACCACGACATCCCAGACACTGCCACGCAGGCAACTGATCAGCTTGCTTTCCGCATGCGGCGGGAACTGGAAGTGCAGTCCGCGAACGGTGCCACGCTCACGAGTCAGCGAATGATTGATCTGGCGAACCGAGAATGCCACGCCGTTATCAGCCAGAAAGCCCTCGCAGAACAGCCGAGTGAAGCGGCCTCGAACATCTTCGTGGACTCGCTGGCGCAACAGCCGCAAACCGGCCAACGGCAGGTCGATCAATTGCAACGCGCTCACGCAGCCTCCCAATGATCGGTGATCTGTTGCAGAGAGAAGGCCTGCATGTCGGCACCTTGCCGCCAGGCCAGGTGCCAAGCGAGGGTCTGCTCCAGACACTGGTGCAGGTTCCAGTTCGGTCGCCAATCCAGCCGTTGCCGGGCCTTGCTGCTGTCCAGGCGCAGCAGGCCGGCTTCATGCAACTGAGCGGGCTGCAGACTGAAACCTGGCGCGTCCGGCCAGATGCTGGTCATCGCAGCGACCAGTTCGGCGACACTGCAGCAATCCGCGTCCGCAGGGCCGAAGTTCCAGGCGCCCTGGTAGAGAGGCCCGTTCTGGTAAAGCCCCTGCGCCAGTTGCAAGTAGCCTGTGAGTGGTTCCAGTACGTGCTGCCATGGGCGTACCGCCTCAGGGTAGCGCAAGACCACGGGCTGGCCTGCATCCCATGAGCCAAGGATATCGGGAACCAAACGGTCGACGGCGAAGTCGCCGCCACCCAGCACATTGCCGGCACGGGCGGTCGCCACAGCCAAGCCATGTTGATCATGCCGGGCAGGTGGAAAATAGGACGCGGCAAATGACTGCACCAGCAGCTCACAACAGGCCTTGCTGCTGCTGTACGGATCATGCCCGCCAAGCGCCTCGTTCTCCCGGTAGGGCCAGGCCCACTCCTGGTTGGCATAGACTTTGTCGGTGGTCACGACCACGCAAGCCCTGACGCCGCCCACCCGACGAACCGCTTCGAGCAGGTTCAGGGTACCCATCACGTTGCTCGAGTAGGTGCCCAGCGGGTCATCGTAGCCACGCCGAACCAACGCTTGCGCCGCCAGATGCAGCACGATCTCGGGCTTAACCTCGTTCACCACTGCTTGCAATTCGCTCAGGTCGCGCAGATCGCCATGGCGGCCATCGATGACCTGATCGATCCCCACAATCTGGCTAAGACAGGGTGTGGCGTCAGGCGGCAGTGCGTACCCGGTTACCTGCGCGCCCCAGCGACTGAGTTTCAGGGCAAGCCAGCTGCCTTTGAAACCGGTATGTCCAGTCAGCAGCACACGCTTGCCGCGCCAGAAGGCGGGACTCAGTTCCACACCCGCCATGGCGCCTCCCCGCTGTACCACAGGTCGTTCAGCTGATTCTTGTCACGCAGCGTGTCCATGGCTTGCCAAAAGCCGCGATGGCGGAATGCCATGAGCTGATTCTGCTCGGCAAGTTGCGTCAGCGGTTCGCCCTCCCAGCTGCTCTGGTCGCCGTCGATATAGTCGATGACCGAGGGGTTGAGCACGAAGAATCCGCCATTGATCCAGGCACCGTCGCCTGCGGGCTTTTCCTGGAAAGCCCCGACCCGATCGCCCTCCATGTTCAGGGCGCCATAACGACCGGGCGGCTGGATGGCGGTGACCGTGGCCGGTTTACCGTGTGCCTTGTGAAATTCAATCAACGCTCGGATATCAACATCGGCCACACCATCGCCGTAGGTAAAACAAAAATGCTCATCCCCCAGGTGCTCACGCACCCTGCGCAGCCGCCCGCCGGTCAGGGTGTCCTCCCCGGTATTAACCAGCGTTACACGCCAAGGCTCAACATAGCGCTGATGAACTTCCATGGTGTTGTTTGACATGTCGAACGTCACATCGGACATATGCAGGAAGTAGTTGGCGAAGTATTCCTTGATCACATAGCCCTTGTAGCCCAGGCAGATTACGAAGTCCTGGATGCCATGGTGGGAGTAGATTTTCATGATGTGCCAGAGGATGGGCTTGCCACCGATTTCTATCATCGGTTTGGGACGTAAATGGGACTCTTCGCTGATGCGAGTCCCGAGACCACCGGCAAGAATGACTGCTTTCATCGCTACTCCCTTCGTGACTGCACCCTTGTCACTGCCCAAACACGTCAGGATCACTTAGCTCCGGGCGTGCGTGCCTGTCAATTAACCGGCATTGTTATCTTCGATAAACAGGTTATAGCAATAAGCACGCCACACAGATACACGCGGGAGTGGGTACAAGGGGGATAGGAAGCGCTGGCTAGACCGGCAATCTGCCAATCGAGTAGTAATGCAAACCATAACGGCGCATTACGTGCGGGTCGTAAAGATTGCGCCCATCAAAAACCAACCCGTCCTTGAGTTCACGGCGAATAAGCTCAAAATCCGGTGCTTTAAAGCTCTGCCAGTCAGTGACCACCATCAACGCATCGGCCCCCAAAAGCGCTTCCTCCTTGCTGTTCACCAGAAGCAGATCAGGCCTGTCGCCATAGAGACGGAAGCACTCAGGCATGGCCTCAGGGTCAAACGCACGCACAGTGGCTCCGGCCCGCCAGAGCTCCTCAAGCAGAGTACGACTCGGTGCTTCACGCATATCCCCCGTATTGGCCTTGAACGCCAACCCCCACAACGCAATCACACGCCCGCGCAGATCACCACCGTAATGGCGCAGGATATTTTCTCCGAGCTTACGCTTCTGCCGTTCGTTAACTGACTCCACCGCTTGCAGGATTACTGGCTCAAAACCTTCTGCATGAGCGGATGACTTGAGTGCGCGAACATCCTTGGGGAAACAAGCTCCACCATAACCGCAGCCGGGATAAATAAAGTCATAACCAATTCGCGGATCAGAGCCTAGACCGCGCCGCACCATTTCAATATCAGCGCCAAACACTTCTGACAGATTGGCCATCTCGTTCATAAACGAGATTTTCGTCGCCAGAAAACAATTGGCGGCGTATTTGGTCAGTTCAGCGCTACGCCGATCCATCACGATGATGCGCTCGCGATTTCGGTTAAAGGGCGCGTAAAGCTCTTGCAAGGTTTCGATGCTGGCCGGGTTATCAGAGCCGACAATGATGCGATCTGGTCGCTGGCAATCACTAACAGCGGCACCTTGCTTGAGGAACTCGGGGTTGGAGACCACATCAACGCTAAGGTGTGCCTTGCCGCGCTCAGCCAGAACGCTCTGCATCAATTCACATATTGCGTCGGCGGTGCCGACTGGGGCGGTGGACTTGTTGATGATCAGCTGATTAGTTTCAGTTTCCTGCGCGATGCCCCGCGCTACCTCATTAACAAATGAGAGGTCCGCATACCCTTGGGCATCCGAGGGTGTACCAACAGCGATGAACTGGATGCCTGCATGCTGTACCGCATCTTTAATGTCACCGGAAAAACGCAGGCGCCCTTCTTTGCAGTTGGCCTGCACCAAGCCCTCAAGGCCTGGTTCGAAAATCGGCACCTCACCGCGCTGCAGCAATGCTCGCTTGATGACATCCGTTTCAATGCACAGGACGTTGTGCCCAACGTTTGCCAAGACCGCAGCCTGTACCAGGCCAACGTATCCGGCACCAAACACACAGATATTCATACCAGGCCCCTGTCCAAAACCGATTAATCCCTTAGCAAGGGCTTACTGCACACTCAGGCCTAGCGCAACTGATTAAATAAATTTAACCCCGCGATCTTCACATAGCTCTGCTGCGCAGCCTCCAACACGATCGTTTGAAATGACAAGCGAGACAATGCCTCGGCGTAGTCCAGTTCACGCAGATCAGCCTGCACGGATTTGTTTACAAGAGTGACATCTTCGTTATCAATTTCGGTGGTTTCGATGAGGTTCATCCGCGCACCGATTTCAGTCTGCACCTCAAGCACCCTGCCCATGCCGTTGTCCAAGTTAGTCAGGGCAATTGCCACTTCGTTGCGTACACCGAGGTTACCGGCTGGCGATGTAGGAGAAGACTCGAGCGCCTGACGCAGGCGGCTGATGGTGTTGAGAATACTGCGCTGTTCTTGAAACTGCGGCTGCACGCCGAATTCGTCACCGCCGGCGACCGCTGCCGGAGCGGACAAGGTGAAATCAGCACCGAACACGCTGAAGGTTGCCGGATAAGGTCCCGCCACGGTACCAGTCGTTAATACCGGGCTACCCGGTCCCACTGGCTGGGAGTAGACCTCGTAATTGGTGTCGTCGGTAAACCGGATGACAACCCCGGATGTCGGAAACTGGCTGTCAAAGGTTGCCTGGTTGCTGATCCCTGCTGGAGCAACAATGGCAGCCGAGTTGTTGGTGGATGAGCGATTAACTGAAAAGTCCGTGGGCGCGGACTGCAGGGTAAAACTGTGGGTATTGATACCTGGGGTCCCCGGTGTAGCGGTATCAGCCAACAGGTTGTCTAGGTCGAGCTCATTATCCCCAGGCTGCAGGACCACATCTAACTGGAAACGCATGCCACGAAAATTGATGGTGTTACCACTATTGATCAAGGGGTCAATCACGCCACCGCCGGGCACCTCAGATGTGACGTCCGCACCAGCACTGTCATAGATGCGAAATTCAGTACCGCTGACAAACGCCAGCGAATAGGGCTCGCCAGCGCGAAAGTTACTGTTGAAGGCTTGATTGTCCTGCACCAGTCCCGGGGAGATAAACACCCGCTGATCTGCCGCCGGCAGCGCTGGAATAGTGGTGGCAGGTAACGGCGGCGTTGGTAACGCAGCGTTGTTGACGCCAAGCCCATTGATAATCCGATTCGCATTAGCCACATCTTCAAAGAGGCGCTTGCCGTTATCGTTGATTGCCACGTTGCTCGAGCCGGCCACCTGCAGGCTGCGCTGGCCCTCATCACCCTGATAGGAATACGTGCCGTCTGGGTTACGCAGAAAGGGTTCGGTTTTGCCAAGAAAACCGCTGAACAAATACTCACCACGCGCGTTACGACTGTTCATAAGGTTGAGCAGCTCACCCTCGCGCTCGCTCAGCTCTTTGGCGATTGAGCGACGGTCATTACCTGACAGTGCGCCGCCACCGGCCTGCACTGCAAGCTCACGGATACGCTGCAACACGTTCACCACCGAGGTGATCGTGGTTTCTTCCTGAGTCAGACTGTTCTTCGCCGCCGTGAGGTTTTCCTTGTACTGACCCAATACCGCCTGCTGCTGTTCGAGCTGTAGCAAACGCACCGAGGCAACCGGGTCATCGGCCGGGGTAAGAATACGGTTCCCGCTGCTGATCTGTTCCTGAGTCCGGATCACATTGGAATAGTTGCGCCCAAGGCCGTTGACGCCGTTATTGAAGGCCTGGATCGAAGAGATGCGCATCACCATAAAACTAACCTCGAAGTTCTAGACGGCGCGTCAGAACGTATTAATCAGTGTATCGAACAGGCTGCGGGCAACTTGAATGATCTGCGCTGAGGCCTGGTAGTACTGCTCAAACTGAATCAATTTGGCCGCTTCTTCATCCAGATTGACGGCTGAAATCGAATCACGGTTATCGGTGGCCTGCTTGAGAATGGCGCCAGTGGCTTCACCATCAACCCGCGCCTGACTGGTCAGGGTGCCCACCCGCTCCACCAGATCGCCGTAAGCATCGGTAAAGCTTGACCCAGTGGTTGCTGGAGCCAATGGGTTGATCCCAATGGTCGTGCGATTTTGCAGATCAATCAGCTTCAGGGCATTACGGTTATCAGACACCCCATTGGTGTTGAAGGAAACCGAAAAATTGTCGCCCCCTTGCGGCCGACCGCTGATGGCCACTTCATAGTCAAAGGGCACCGGGACGGCGGGTGGGCCAGCGGTCGCGGGTACGGTAATCGTGATCTTGTTGTTCTGCCCCGGCACGATTACCCCGGTATCAATAACGTTGCCATTGATATCAACGACGTCATAGCCCTGGGTAGCCCCGCCACCGGCACCCATGACAATACGCAGCGGCGGCGCATTGCGCAGGCTGGTTTCCAGGTTGGTTTGAGCCACTGGGTCATAGATGTCGATTTCAGTCAGCAGCGTGGGCTGGCTGATTACCCCAGTGCCGATATTGGCCGGGCTGGTTTGCGATTTCAGCGGCGCGGCAAAGGCCAACTCTTCAGGCCGTTTCATATCGGCACGGATGGACTCACCGGCGTTGCGCGTCGGCATCACCCGAAAGCGATCACCGGCAGCAAAGGTGCCACTGGCGACGTTCAACGACACGCCATCAAACTCCGCCGCTGGCACTACGGTAATGTCGAAGGGACCAAAGCTGGTGCCATCACTGACACGTCGCACGGTGTAATCAGTGGCGCTGGTGAACTCCACCTCATAGTCGCTGGTGGTCAGCTGGGTGGTGTCTTCAATCAGTACATTCAGGTTGGCGGTGGTATCGCTATTACCGATACGCGCGAGACTGCGCTGACCAATCAATTCTGGGTCATTCAGCTCGCGAAACAGCCCATTGCCAAACTGACCATTGAGGTCAAGGCCCTGACCCAATTGGCGGTTGACCTGATCAGTAACGGATAAGGCCAGGCGTCCAACCGAGTTCAGCGTGGTGTCCAGTACATCTTCACGGTAGCGAATCAGCCCGCCCATCTCGCCGCCCGTAATCAGCGAGGTAATGCCCTGGCGTGAGTTACCACTGACGAACTGAACTTCACTGCGCAGCGGGTCAGACAAGCCCGGTACAACTTCCAGGCGCGATGCCGTACTGCCCACTACCAGTGGTTGACCGGAGCCGACAAACAGGTTGTAGCTGTTGTCATCTTGCGCAACCACCGTCACGCCAATAAAGGTCGACAGCTTGCGTACGGCTTCTTCACGGGCATCCAACAAGTCGTTGGGTTGCTGACCATTGGAGGCGGCCACCGCGATGGCCTCGTTGTACCCGGCGATTGAGGTGGCCAACTGATTGACCTGATCCGTCACTGCCGAGAGTTGTTTGTTGATAAAGGCATTCTGCTCGTTTAAGCGGTCGTACACAGTATTGAAGCGCTTGGCCAAGCCCTCAGCTTCAGACAGCGCCAGCTGCCGCGCCGGGATGTTAGCTGGGTCTTCGGCTGCGGTTTGCAGCGCGGCAAACACCTTCTGCAACCCAGGATTGACGCCGGTGGTGCTGCCAGCCAGCAATGAGTCGAGCTGATTGATCTGCCCCAGGTAGCTCTGGGTATCGCTGTTAAGCGCCGTGCTGCTACGTACCTGGGTATTGAGAAATTCGTTATAGATGCGCCGTACATCGACCAGCGTGGTGCCCGAGCCGATATAGCCGGCACCGCTGAACTGCGGAATACGCGTGGCCTGGACAGTCTCCTGGCGCGAGAAACCTGGAGTGTTGACGTTGGTGATGTTGTGACCAGTGACTGCCAGCGAAGTCTTGTTCGCGGCAAGACCGGACAGGCCAATATTGAGTAAGTCAGCCATCTTTCATCATCCGTTGGTGGACGGCGTACCGACTGCCGCGACTGTTTGATAGGTCTGCATCTGCCGCGCTATCTGAGCAATCTTGCGGGCGTATTGCGGGTCCGTGGCGTAACCGGCTTTCTGCAGCTCTCGGGCGAACTGTTCAGGCTTGTCAGTGCTGGCCAGGGCTTTCTCGTAGCGGCCATTGCCCTGCAGGAAGCTCACAAAATCGTTAAAGCTGTGCTCGAAGGAGTCATAGGCGCGAAACGAAGCGGCTTCCTTGACGGCTTTGCCACCCTTGAATTCAGTGGTTAGCACCCTCGCCGAGTCGCCTTCCCAGGTGTTATGGGTCTTGATGCCAAACAGGTTGTGACTGCTGGTACCGTCCTGCTGACGAATGATCGATTTGCCCCAACCGGTTTCCAGTGCGGCCTGAGCCACCAGGTAACGCGGATCGACGCCAATCTTCTCGGCGGCCTTCTCGGCCATCGGCAACATGGCAGCAATAAACTCATCCTTCGAACCGAACGCGGCTTTGCCCGGCGCCAGCGGTGGTTGAGCAATGCGCCGGCCGGTGATCGCATCCGTGCCGTTGAGCCCCAGAGCGGTATCGGCGGGGGCGGCAAAAGCCTTGGCCGGAATCCAGTCATTCTGTGCCAACGGCTGACCTTCGGCGGCCGTAGCCGAAGGCACGATGCCCGCCAGCAGACGGTCCGTCAGCTTGCCCGGCAGAGATAGGCGCCGCTGGTTGATCAAAGAGGTGTCGTCGCGCGCACTGTCGACCTTGGCTAGGGGCTTACTGGGTGCGCTAGGCACCGGCTCATCTACCTGGGCAAACGGGTTAGGCCGGCTGCTCGCATCCTTGATCTTCGACATCTGCCGCACCAGCACATCGGCCAGACCGATGCCGTTCTGGTGGTTGGACAGGGTCACCGACAGCTGTTGGTCGTGCATGTCCTGATAGGTTTTGCTCTCGCTGCTGTTCATGAAGTTGCCTTCACCGAACACTTCGTTGGCCGAACGCATGGCCTTGAGCATTTCATTAAGAAACAGCGACTCGAACTCCTGAGCCACCTTCTTGATGTTTTTTTCGCTGTCACCGCCAACCTTGAATTGGTTGAGGCGATTGAGATCGTTATAGGCACCACTGTCGACAGTGCTGGTGCCGCCGAGCAAACCGGCTGAAAGGCGAGAGTCCATCGCGTGCGCTCCCTTAAATCACGATCAGATCAGCCTGCAGAGCGCCGGCTTGTTTCAGCGCCTCCAGGATGGCCATAAGGTCGGAAGGCGAAGCGCCCACCTGATTCACCGCACGGACGATTTCATCCAGCGTGGTCCCCGGGCCGAACTTGAACATCGGTTTGGCTTCTTCTTCGGCATTCACCTTCGAGCGCGGCACGACCGCCGTCTGGCCGCCCGACAAGGCATCCGGCTGACTGACAATCGGGTCTTCGGTAATGGTCACAGTCAGGCTGCCGTGGGTCACAGCAGCAGGTTGTACACGCACGTTCTGGCCAATCACGATGGTGCCGGTACGCGAATTGATGATGACTTTGGCCACGGCCTGGCCGATTTCAACTTCGAGGTTTTCCAGAATCGACAGGTAGTCCACCCGCTGACCCGGATCAAGTGGCGCACTGACGCGAATCGAGCCGCCATCCACTGCCTGCGCCACACCGGGGCCCAGCAGTTCGTTGATATGGTCGACGATATTCTTCGCGGTGGTGAAATCCGGGCGATTGAGGTTGAGGGTCAGGGTGTTGCCCTGATCGAAACCACTTGGCACCGGCCGCTCGACCGTCGCACCACCAGGAATACGCCCCGCCGACGGGACGTTGACGGTAATCCGTGAGCCGTCGCCGCCTTCGGCGTCGAACCCACCGACCACCAGATTGCCCTGAGCAATGGCGTAAACGTTGCCGTCGATACCCTTCAGCGGCGTCATCAACAGACTGCCGCCACGCAGGCTTTTGGCGTTACCGATGGAGGACACGGTGATGTCGATGGTCTGCCCGGGCTTGGCGAACGCCGGCAGGTCAGCATGGATCGACACTGCAGCCACGTTCTTCAACTGCACGTTGCCACCCTGCGGCACCTTGATGCCGAACTGCGCCATCATGTTGTTGAAGGTCTGTACCGTAAACGGCGTCTGGGTGGTCTGGTCGCCGCTGCCATTAAGGCCGACCACCAGGCCGTAGCCGATCAGCTGGTTAGAACGCACGCCCTGGATGCTGGCCAGGTCTTTCAAGCGCTCGGCCTGCGCCAGCGACGCCATCAGCATGGCCGCAATCACCACTAGGTATTTAGGAAGCGTCATGGTGGCCATCCTCAGAACGGCCACATTGGGCTAATAAAGAAACGACTCATCCAACCCGGCTGGCTGGCATCAGCGAAGGCGCCAGTGCCCGAGTAGGTGATGCGTGCATCGGCAATACGGGTCGAGGACACGGTGTTGTCGGTGGCGATGTCATCGGCGCGCACCAGGCCGGCAATCCGCACCAGTTCATCGCCAGTATTGAGGGTCATCCACTTTTCACCGCGCACCAGTAACACGCCGTTAGGCATCACTTCGGCCACTGACACGGTAATCGAGCCGGTTAAGCTATTGCTCTGCCCTGCCGCACCAGAGCCATCCGCCGAGCGTGCGGCATCAAAACTTGAGCCCAAACTCAGGTTATCCGCAGTCATACCAAGCCCTTCGGCCACACGCCCAAGGCCACCAATAGCGGTCAAAGGATTCTGCGGAGAAACCGTCATACCGAACAGGTTAGGCACGCCGATATTGGCGGAGCTGTCTTTGCTGATCTGGCTGTTGCTGTTCTTACTGGCCTGGGTGCGCTCATTCAGGGTGATGGTGATGATGTCACCCACGCGGTAAGCCTTGCGATCACCGAACAGACCATTCTCAAAACCGGCCTGATAGATCGAGCCGTTGTTCTGCGCAGCCGGCAGCGGTGTACGTGGCATCACAGGCGCGTAATAGGGATCATCCGGCTTAGGCGCGGGAGCCATGCAGCCGCTCAAAGCCAAAGGGCCAAGCAGTGCACTTATGATTATCAGCCGGTTCATATCTACTACCTCATGCGTTGCCTGGGGTGGTGCGCAACCTGAGCCACCAGTACCCGTTCAAGCGATTCCTTGCCATATCCAAAGCCGAGCCTGTCGCTGAGCGACTAACCCGCCTTACCTATCAGAGATTCTGCGAAATAAAGCCAAGCATCTGGTCAGCGGTAGAAATGACCTTGGAGTTCATTTCATACGCACGCTGCGTGGTGATCATGTTCACCAACTCTTCAACCACGCTGACGTTGGAGTTTTCCAGGGTGTTCTGCAGCGTGGTGCCCAGGCCGTTCAGGCCCGGTGTACCGACTTGCGGCGCGCCGCTGGAAGCTGTTTCCAGAAACAGGTTGTTGCCGATCGCTTCCAGCCCCGCCGGGTTGATGAAATCTGCGGTCTGCAGGTTGCCAACGATCTGTGGCTGCGGGTTACCGGCGGTGGTGACTGACACAGTGCCGTCTTCACCCACGGTAAAGGTGCGCACCTCGTTGGGCAGCACAATGGCAGGCTCCAAGGCATAACCGTTGGACGTCACCACCTGGCCATCGGAGTTCAGGTGAAAGCTACCGTCGCGGCTATAGGACACCGTGCCATCTGGCAGCAGTACCTGGAAGAAACCCCGGCCATTGATCGCCATATCCAGTGGCTGCTCAGTGGTTTGCAGGCTACCGGCGGTGAAGATCTTTTGCGTGCCGACCACCCGTACACCCGTACCCAGCTGCAGACCGGACGGCAGTTGACTGTCCTGACTGGATTGGCCACCCGGCTGACGACGGATCTGGTACAGCAGGTCCTCAAACTCGGCGCGATCACGTTTGAAGCCCGTGGTCGAAACGTTGGCCAGGTTGTTGGAAATAGTGGTCAGGTTCATGTCCTGGGCGGACAGACCGGTCTTGCTGACCCACAGTGCCGGAAGCATATCGATTCTCCTCGGGCGCCGTTTTAACGGCACCGCGTGCTGATAATTAGGTCATCTGCAAGACGCGCGCCATGGCCGACGAATTGTCTTCGGCGGTGCGCATCATCTTCACTTGCAATTCGAATTGGCGTGACAGCGAGAGGATTGCTGTCATCTCTTCCACAGCATTGACGTTGCTTGACTCGAGAAATCCCGAGGTGATTTCCGTAGTGGCGTCCGCCAACACTGGGCCTTGGCCCTTGAAGCGGATGAGGCCGTCAGTGCCCTTCTCCATTTGCTTGAGGTCTGGGTTAACCAGTTTCAGACGGTCCACCTCGGCCAACACATTGGGCGCCTCACCCAAGGCACGAATGCTGATGGTGCCGTCCTTGCCGATTTCGATTTTCTGCTCTGGCGGCACCGCAATCGGCCCGGCGTTGCCCATCACCGGCAAGCCATTGCCGGTACGCAACACGCCCAAGGCATCGACATTCAGGCTGGCGGTGCGTACGTAGGCTTCGCTGCCGTCAGGGGCCTGTACTGCCAACCAACCCTTACCACCTACGGCCACGTCCAGGTCACGTCCCGTTTCCTGCAAAGAGCCTGGAGTGAAATCAGTACCCGGGCGTTCGCTCATGGCGTAAACCCGCGACGGATAACTGTCACCAAAAATCGGCATGGAACGCGCCTGCTCGAAATCCCGGCGGAAACCATTGGTGGTGATGTTCGCCAGGTTGTTGGCGTGGGCACGCTGGGCCAGGGTGTTGTTGTGGGCACCAGTCATGGAAACGTACAGCATCTTGTCCATGGTTATTCTCCGAGTGGGCTTGCCGCCCCGCTGCTCTATGCAAGCTTTAAAGCAATGGTTGTGCCAGCACTCGAAAAATAAATATAAGCATTTGATTTATATGTAATTTATAAAATAAAAAAGGCTCCGAAAGGAGCCTTCTAAATGCCAGCGCGGCGTACTTTTGCCGCCTGCGACAAGCACGTGCCTGCCGCAGGCAACACCTATCAACGCAGGTTGATAATGGTCTGGGTCACCGCACTTTCGGTCTCAATAGTCTTGGCATTGGCTTGGTAGTTGCGCTGCGCCACGATCAAGTTGACCAACTGATCCGACAGTTCGACGTTGGAGTCCTCCAAGGCACCTGACTGCAGAGCACCCAGGGTGCCGCTGCGCGGGGTTCCGCGTACCGGCTCACCCGACTCGAAGGACTGCACCCAGGCAGTTTTGCCCACCGGCGTCAGGCCTTGCACGTTGGCAAAGTTGGCCAGAATCACCTGCCCCTGCACCTTTGACTGGCCGTTGGTGTAGCGCGCGAAGATCACACCCGTATCATCGATCTCCAACCCTGCCAGTTGACCGGTGGTATAGCCGTCCTGACTGACTCGATTGACCGCAAAGTTGCTGGAGAACTGTGTCGATGGGCGAATATCGATCGCTACACCCGCAGCGCTGGCATCAGCACCGTTACTGCTCCACACCGGAGGAATAGAGGTATCCGGCGCAGCAGGAACCCAGGTGGTCAGGTTAATCACACCATTTGCATCCACCGCAAAACCTGTCGGTGTCGAGGCGATCAGCGCAGGAATATCCAGCTGCCCAGCAGTGGTGAACTGCAAATTCACGGACGACGGCGTGGTCAACGTCGGATCATCTGGATTACGCCCATCGATCAGTACATTCATCTGCCAGGTATTGGGGCCCGTCTTGAGAAAGTACTGGGTGAATACGTGTGAGTTACCTTGAGTGTCGTAAATATTGGTTGAGGTTGACGAGTTATAGGTTGTGGGGTCCGATGGGTTGAACGGGACGGTGGTCGGTACCTTATTGGTCGAGTTGAGGTTGAACACCTGCTCAAGTTTCTCGGTTGCACGGGGCTCTTGACTGGCCGTCTCGATACGTAAGTCATTCACGATGCCATTCTGCAAATTGCCGTTGGCATCCACCGCATAGCCCTGCAGCCGATAGCCAAAGTTATTCACCATAAAGCCATCGCGGTCTGTACCGAAGTAACCCGCACGGGTGTAGCTGACGTCGCCGTTGTTGCTGGTCTGAAAGAAACCATTGCCATTGATCGCCAGATCCAGGGCATTCTGCGTGTAATTGATGTTGCCCTGATTGAATAGCTGCGACACATCCGCCAACAGCACGCCACTGCCCTGCGGGTTCGAACCAGTACCCAACACAGATGCGGCATACACATCGGCAAACTCGGCACGTGACTGCTTGAAGCCAGCAGTACCGGCGTTGGCGATGTTGTTGCCGGTCACGTTGAGGTCGCTGGTGGCGGCACGCAGACCGCTCAGACCGATATTGAAACCCATAGAAGACTCCTTTGCCGGACAGCCGGCGGCTATAACCTGGCTAAAACCTGTTAATTACTGACCGATCACCTGGACTTGCGACATTGGCACGCTGCCGAGTCCAGCCAGGTTCAACATCAACTCTTTGCCGCCTAGGGTCACACTGTCGACGTTAGCCGGCAGCATGGTGTAAAGCCCCTTGGTGCCGTCGGCGTAGGTAGCCTGCGCCTCGAACTTGTATGTGCCAGGCGGCAACAGATTGCCGCTGGCATCCTTGCCGTCCCAGATAAAGCTGACATTACCGGCCGCCTGCTCACCCAAGTTCACACGCCCGACCGCGGCACCGGCCTTGTCGTAAATGTTGACGTAGACGTTGCTGCTGCTCGCCGGCAGCACCAGGCTGGCTTTAAAGCTCTCGCTGGTATCAACCACGGCTTTTTCGCTTGGGATAATCACCTTGCGCCCCACCAGCGAAGAGGCCTGCAGCGCCTGAGAAGACTGATACCCCGTGAGCAGCGAGCCCATGCTGGTATTCAACTTCTCGATCCCCTCCACCTGACTGAATTGCGCAAGCTGGGCGATAAACTCGCCGTTGCCTTGCGGCTCCAGTGGGTTCTGGTTATTCAACTGGGCCACCAGCAAGTTAAGAAACTCGTTCTTGCCCAGGTCTTTGTTCGTCTTGGTTTCGTTCTTGATCTGGTATTGATCCAGTGCCGAACCAGTCACATCGCCAACAGTACTCATCGGTCTGCGCTCCTTATCCGCTGGCTTACTGACCCAAGGTCAATACGCGCTGCATCATCTGCTTGGCGGTATTCATCATTTCGGTATTGGTCTGGAATGCCCGGCTGGCAGAGATCATGTCAGCCATCTCCTCCACCACATTGACGTTGGGGTAGTACACATAACCGCCAGCATCGGCCGCCGGATGATTCGGCTCATAGCGCGGCATCAGGCTGCTTTGATCTTCGACCACACCCAGCACCTGCACGCCTACGCCAGCTTCATCCTGCTCGGCAAACAGCGAGCCACGGTCGCCGTTCTGCGCGGACTGGAACATGGTGGCGAATACCGGATGGCGCGCGCGGTAGGTTTGATCAATGCTTGAAGAAACCGATTCAGCGTTGGCGATGTTGCTGGCGATGGTATTCAGGCGAGTGCTCTGAGCGCTCATACCGGTTCCGGCAATGTTGAACACACTGGCTAGTGACATGGCATCAGGCTCCTGTTATTCGCCGCGCAGGGCGTTGACCAGCCCTTTGAACTTACTGTTGAGGAAAGTGAAGCTGGCCTGGAACTGCACCGAGTTCTCGGCGTAGTTGGATTGCTCGATCTGCAGGTCCACAGTGTTCTGATCAATCGACGGGCTGAAAGGAATGCGGTACTCCAGGCTGGCATCACCGCCGGCCACCCCCTCGGCAGCAATATGCTGGCTATCTGTACGGTTCAGGCTGACCGGGCCGCGCTGGCTCTTTGCACTCTGCTCCGCCAGCACATTGGCAAACTGCAGATCACGCGCCTTGTAGTTCGGCGTATCCGCGTTGGCGATGTTGTTGGCCAACACTTCAGCGCGCTGAGCGCGAAAGCCCAGTGCTTGTTCATGGATGCCGAGTGCCCGATCGAAACTGATGCTCATGGTCTAAAACCTTTGCCGGTGGGTGATGCGCCTTTCCGTGCAAGACCATAAGCAATGCTTGTGCCATATTATTTTTTACTTATTTATCAAGTACTTAATTGATAAATTGGACGTCAAGCGTGGCAAAGCGGCAATTGCTTTCCGCCTATGGGCAAGCAGACGGCAACGAATCTCGGTCGATTGCCGCACGCCCGATCACTCACAGCCAACTGCCACATTGGCCGCGATGACTCAAAGCAAATCACCTCACCCGCTGGCAGACGCTCACTTGCACCGTCCGTCAGGCAATTCGCAATCAACCACACACAGTTTTGACAAGCATTCTCATTAACATTAGTATCCTTCGCACTAGCCACTGCCCTGCCACGAGCCTTAACCATGTACGTGTGTCTCTGCGAAGGTATTACTGACGGTCAGATCCGCGAAGCCATCTACGAAGGCTGCTGCAGCTACCGTGACGTGCGCGCCACCCTGGGTGTTGCGAGCCAGTGCGGTAAATGTGCTTGCCTGGCCAAACAAGTGGTACGCGACACCCTAAGCGAAGTACAAAGCAGCCAAGCGGCCATGGCCTACCCGGCAAACTTTGTTGCCGCATGAATTTAGCGCTATAAAAAACCGGATCTAGCGTCCGGTTTTTTTATGCCTAAAATTCAACACCTTAGCGCCCAAGCGCAGAACTTAAGCATTCGTATTCATATTAATTTTAACTTTAAATTCAAATACTTAGGTTTGACAGCCGAAAACCATCGGCCCAGAATTTGACGCTAACTCCCCCTGCAAGGCAGACGCAGACATGAAAGGCGACAAGAAGGTCATCCAGCATCTGAACAAGATCCTCGGTAACGAGCTGGTCGCGATCAACCAGTACTTCCTGCACGCACGCATGTATGAAGACTGGGGCCTGAAGAAACTCGGTGAGCACGAGTATCACGAGTCCATCGACGAGATGAAGCATGCGGACAAGCTGATCAAGCGCATCCTTTTCCTCGAAGGCCTGCCAAACCTGCAAGACCTCGGCAAGATCCTGATCGGTGAAAACACCAAGGAAATGCTCGAGTGCGACCTGAAGATTGAACACAAAGCGCATATCGACCTGAAAGCGGCGATTGCCTACTGCGAAAGCATCGGCGACTACGCCAGCCGTGAACTGCTCGAAGAAATTCTCTGCTCGGAAGAAGACCACATCGACTGGCTGGAAACCCAGCTCAGCCTGATCGAAGCCGTAGGCCTGCAGAACTACCTGCAGTCGCAGATGGACGAATAAGCGCAAACCACTGCGGCATAAACAACAAACCCCGCACTTGGCGGGGTTTGTTGTTTATGGCGCAGCCGAATTAAGCGCTGGCTTTCTGCACGGCGTCCTTGATAAGGGTCTGCAGCTCACCCTTATCAAACATTTCCGCGAGGATGTCGCTGCCGCCGACCAGTTCACCGCCCACCCACAGCTGTGGGAAGGTTGGCCAGTTGGCGTACTTCGGCAAGTTGGCGCGGATTTCCGGGTTTTGCAGGATGTCGACGTAGGCGAATTTTTCGCCACAGGCCATCACAACCTGCGCAGCTTTGGAGGAAAAGCCGCACTGTGGAGCGTTCGGCGAGCCTTTCATGTACAGCAGAACGGTGTTATTGCCGATCTGTTCTTTGATAGTTTCGATGATATCCATTGGGCACCTCAGGACTTAACTTCCCGACTCACGGGTCGGCACGGTGACGGCATTGTAACGAAAAGCCGAGCGTGATGCTCGGCCTTCCCTGCCACTTTACTTATGCCGAATATCGCCTGATCAGGCCGCCTCAACCTGCACCGGCACACCGTTAAGCGCCGCATTACCGGACAAGGCGTCGAGTTGTCGCTCATCGGTCAGGTCATTGGCGCTGGCACCTGGCTGTTCACTGGCGATGCTCATCTGCACGCCGGGGCGCGCATGCCCCCAGCCATGCGGCAGGCTGACCACACCGGCCATCATGTCCTCACTGGCAGCCACTTCCACTTCGATGACTCCGACCCGCGAACGCACGCGCACCAATTGGCCATCGGTCAGCCCCCGCTGGCTCAAATCCACCGGATGCATCAGCAGCTGATGGCGCGGCTTACCTTTAACCAAGCGGTGGTAGTTATGCATCCAGGAATTATTACTGCGCACATGCCGGCGACCAATCAGCAGCAGCTCATCCGCCTTGGCAGCAGGCTGCGCGGCAAAGCGCTGCAGATCAGCCATGATCACCTCAGGTGCCGCTTGAATCTGCTTATTGGCGGTTTTCAGACGACCGCTCAGGTTGGGTTTAAGCGCCCCTAGGTCGAGCCCATGCGGGTGCTCACGCAGCGCAGCCAACGACAGTTTATGTTCCGACTTGTCGCCGTAACTACCAAACCGCAGACCCATATCGATCATCTGCTCGGGGGCCATGGTCGGTTTCAGCTCCACGCCCGTCTTGGCGGCAAAGGCCTTGGCCAGACCGACGAAGATTTCCCAGTCATGCAGCGCGCCGACAGGTTTGGCCAGCACCGCCTCATTGAAGCGGGTAACATTGCGCACCGCGAACATATTGAACGTGGTGTCATAGTGATCATGCTCCAGCGGCCCAGTCGGCGGCAGGATCAGGTCGGCATAGCGGGTGGTTTCATTGATATAGAAGTCGACGCTGAGCATGAACTCCAAACCATCCAACGCTTGCTCCAGCTGACGACCATTGGGCGTGGACAGCACCGGGTTGCCCGCCACTGTGACCAGCGCACGCACCTGCCCTTCGCCCTCATTGAGCATTTCCTCAGCCAAAGCCGACACCGGCAATTCACCGCCGTACTCCGGCAAGCCGGATACGCGACTCTGCCAGCGGTTGAAATGCCCACCGGAGGTTGAGGCCACCAGGTCCACGGCCGGCTCGGTGCAAAGTACGCCACCAACGCGATCCAGATTGCCAGTGACCAGGTTGATCAGCTGCACCAGCCACTGACACAGCGTGCCGAAGGCCTGGGTGGAGACGCCCATGCGGCCATAGCAGACCGCCGATTCGGCAGCGGCAAAGTCGCGCGCCAACTGGCGAATCGTTTGAGCCGGCACGCCGCATTGGGTACTCATGGCTTCGGCGGTAAAACCGGCAATCGCCTGACGCACTTCATCCAGCCCATCTATCGCCAGGTGACTGGCGCGGCCGAGGTTTTCCTCGAACAGGGTATTGAGCAGACCGAACAGCAGCGCAGCATCCTGTCCCGGCCGCACGAATACATGCTGATCGGCAATCGCAGCGGTTTCGCTGCGCCGTGGGTCAACCACCACCAGCTTGCCGCCGCGTTTCTGGATGGCCTTCAGGCGCTTTTCCACATCTGGCACGGTCATGATGCTGCCGTTGGAAGCCAGCGGGTTACCGCCGAGGATCAGCATAAAGTCGGTGTGGTCGATATCCGGAATCGGAATCAGCAGACCGTGGCCATACATCAGGTGGCTGGTCAGGTGATGCGGCAGCTGATCGACCGAGGTGGCGGAATAGCGGTTGCGGGTTTTCAACTGGCCAAGGAAGTAGTTGCTGTGGGTCATCAGACCGTAGTTATGCACACTCGGGTTGCCCTGATAGACCGCCACGGCGTTCTGCCCATGCCGAGTCTGGATCGTGCTCAGACGCTCGGCCACCAGCTCGAAGGCGTCATTCCAGTCGATGGCCTGCCACTCATTGCCGACGCGACGCATGGGCTGACGCAGGCGGTCGGGATCGCTCTGGATGTCCTGCAGGGCCACTGCCTTGGGGCAAATATGGCCACGGCTGAAGCTGTCCTGGGCATCGCCCTTGATCGAGCGAATCTGCGTGGAACCGTCGTCCTGCAATTCGGTTTCAATGGTCAGGCCACAGATGGCTTCGCAGAGATGGCATGCACGGTGGTGGAGGGTCTTGGTCATGGCCTTGCCTCTTGTTTTAAGAACCTGTTCGTATCTGCTGCGCGTCGGCCAAACTGCGTTGAAAGCGGCTTCGGAATGCTCATGTACAAAAGTACACTCCGCTTCCTCAGCCGTTTTCGCCTTGTTTTGCTCTAGCTCGCGAGATCCGCGACAGGTGCTAAGTCAACACGCTGAATATCGTAAAGGCATGACTATGGCGGCTGGTGCTGACCGGCGCCAGCAGGGTTCGCTACGTGAATTGCGCGGCATCAGGTCAACCGATATACGGCTCAGCGTGCGCCGACCCGCCCTGCCCCGTTCGCCGCGTCAACGCAGGCAATTTGCGCCTGATCGGCGTTTGCTTATAAGATCGCGACTTCCCCGTTTCGTCGCATAGTGCGGCCCCCCAGCCGCAGGTTCTGCCGTTTCTTCTATTTAATTAGGCCATTGAACCTGCGCCCAGCTGTCAAAAGGTAGTTAACGATGAGCGCAAGACACTTTCTCTCGCTGATGGATTGCACACCGGACGAACTGGTGAGCCTGATCCGCCGCGGCATGGAGCTGAAGGACTTGCGTAACCGCGGCGTGCTGTTCGAGCCGCTGAAAAACCGCGTGCTGGGCATGATCTTCGAAAAGGCCTCAACCCGCACCCGCCTGTCCTTTGAAGCCGGCATGATCCAGCTCGGCGGCCAGGCCATCTTTCTCTCGCCACGTGACACCCAGCTGGGCCGTGGCGAGCCGATTGGCGATGCCGCCATCGTCATGTCGCGCATGCTCGATGCGGTGATGATCCGCACCTTCGCCCACAGCACCCTCACCGAGTTCGCCGCCAACTCGCGGGTGGCGGTGATCAACGGCCTGTCGGATGATCTGCACCCCTGCCAGCTGCTGGCCGATATGCAGACCTATCAGGAGCACCGCGGCAGCATCAAAGGCAAAACCGTGGCCTGGGTCGGCGACGGCAACAATATGTGCAACTCCTATATAGAAGCGGCCATACAGTTCGACTTCCAGCTGCGCGTGGCCTGCCCTGAGGGCTATGAGCCGAATGCCAAATTCCTCGCGGCTGCCGGGGAGCGTGTGCAGATTCTGCGTGACCCGCGCGCCGCCGTTGCCGGTGCCCATCTGGTGAGCACCGATGTGTGGGCCTCCATGGGCCAGGAAGACGAAGCCGCCGAACGCTTGAAGCTGTTCCAGCCCTACCAGGTCAACCGTGCGCTGCTCGATGCCGCCGCCGAAGATGTGCTGTTCCTACACTGCCTGCCGGCGCACCGCGGTGAGGAAATCAGCGAAGATTTGCTCGAAGACCCGCGCTCGGCAGCCTGGGATCAAGCGGAAAACCGCCTGCATGTGCAGAAAGCGCTGCTCGAATTTCTGGTTGAGCCGGCGTACCACCACGCATGAGCCAACCTCTGCTAAACCTACGCGAGCTGAGCTGCGGCTACCCCGGACACAAGGTAGTGCAGCAGCTCAACCTGCACCTGAATGCCGGCGATATCGGCTGCCTGCTCGGCCCTTCGGGCTGCGGCAAGACCACCACACTGCGCGCGATTGCCGGTTTCGAGCCGGTGCTGGAAGGCGAAATTCAACTGGCCGATCAGGTTATCTCCAAGGCCGGCTTTACCCTGGCCCCGGAGAAACGCCGGATTGGCATGGTGTTCCAGGATTACGCGCTGTTCCCGCACCTGAGCGTGGCCGAGAACATCGGCTTTGGCATCCGCAAACAGCCCAACTGCGAGCGGGTTACCCAGGAGCTAATGGAGCTGGTCAAGCTCGGCCACCTCGGCAAACGCTACCCGCACGAGCTGTCCGGCGGCCAACAGCAACGCGTGGCCCTGGCCCGTGCGCTGGCGCCGGAGCCGCAATTGCTGCTGCTTGATGAGCCGTTTTCCAACCTGGATGGCGAGCTGCGCCGGCGTTTGAGCCATGAGGTACGCGACATTCTCAAGGCCCGTGGCACCAGCGCAATTCTGGTCACCCACGACCAGGAAGAAGCCTTCGCCGTCAGCGATCACGTTGGCGTGTTCAAGGAAGGCAAGCTGGAACAGTGGGACACCCCGTTCAACCTGTACCACGAGCCACTGACGCCGTTTGTCGCGAGTTTTATTGGCCAGGGCTACTTTATTCGCGGCCAGTTGCTCAGCCCGGACTCGGTGCAGACCGAACTGGGCCTGATTCGCGGCAACCGCGCCTACACCTGGCCAACCGGCAGCTCGGTGGATGTATTGCTGCGCCCGGACGACATCGTCTATGACCCGGACAGCACGCAAAAAGCGCTGATCGTCGGCAAGACCTTCCTCGGCGCCGCCACCCTCTACCGCCTGCAACTGCCCACCGGCAGCCAGCTGGAGTCAATCTTCCCCAGCCATGCCGACCATCAGCCCGGCCAGCAGGTCGGCATTCGCGTTGCCGCCGACCATCTGGTGGTATTCCCCGCCCCCGGCAGCATTGCCGCCCAGGTCAATTTGGGTGAATCGGGAGTACGCCGCTACAGCAGCGACAGCTGACCTACCCCAACAGTAACCGGCCACTGGCAATCAACAACGCCTGGCCGGCAATCTTTACCCGCTCACCCGCCAGCTCGCAGTGCAACTCGCCGCCGCGCGCCGAACACTGGAAGGCACTCAGCTGAGACTTATCCAAGCGCTGCGCCCAGTACGGCGTAAGCATGCAGTGAGTCGAGCCGGTGACCGGGTCTTCATTGATGCCGATGGCCGGTGCGAAGTAGCGCGAGACAAAATCATGCCGTTCGCCGGCGGCACTGATCAGCAGGCCCAGCCCCGGTAACTTGGCCACTGCCGCCAAGTCGGGCTGGCAGGCGCGCACCGCAGCCTCGTTCGGAAGAATAGCCAGCAGCTCCTGAATGCCCTGCCCTTCGTACAGCGCCAGCACGCTTTCTACCGGCTGGCCCAGCGCCTGGCTAACCTCTGCAAGTAGCTCACAGGGCAGCGCCCGGCGCACCGGGAAATCCAGCACCAGCTTGCTGCCTGCCCGGCTGACACTCAGTGCGCCGGACAGACAGGTGAAATCAATCACCCCACCCGGTTCGCCGTAGACCTCGAACAGCACATGGGCACTGGCCAAGGTGGCATGCCCGCACAGCGGTACTTCCGCTGCAGGGGTAAACCAGCGGATATGCCAGGCCGCACCTTCCTTCACTACAAAGGCGGTTTCCGCCAGGTTGTGCTCGGCGGCAATCTGCTGCATCAGGCCATCTTCAAGCCAGCTGTCCAGGCGATAAACCATCGCCGGATTGCCAGTAAACGGCCGCGTGGCAAAGGCATCGACCTGGTGAAATTCAAGCTGCATGGGGCGACGCTCCTTATCTGTGATGGCGTAGAGCATGCCGCAGCACGGCAACGTGCGCCTACTACAGCGGCCGACGATTGCGCCGGTACAGCTGCACCGTCTGAATGCGCTCCGGGCAGCGACGGTGCACAGCTTAATCGCCAAAGGTTCTTAAAAATTCACTAATTCGTAACAAATCAGCAGCTTATAAATCCTGGCACGCCGCCTGCTATGACCCACCCCGGTCAGCACAACGGCGTGTCTGCCACTCAACCGACAACGACGTCATAGCACCCCTCTCCTTCCGAGACATGGGCGCTGTGGCGTTTTTTTTTGCGTTTTTTGGCTTACAGGAAAACCGCTATGCGCATGATGAAACTGTCCCTGCTGTCGCTGGCCATTGCCGGCACCACCTTCAGCCACGCCGCCTTTGCCGAAGAATCCTTCAGCAATCTGTTCAGTGAGGCCAAGCCGATTCTCGACGCGCGCTACCGCTATGAGCATGTCGACCAGGACAACGCCCTCAAGCACGCCAACGCGCAAACCCTGCGCACCCGCGTCGGCGTGCAGAGCGGCAAGTGGTACGGCCTGTCGGCGCTGATCGAGGCCGACAACGTCAGCCGCATCGGCGATGCCAGTTACAACGAAACCCGCAATGGCCAGAGCGAGTACTCAGTGGTCGCCGACCCGGATGGCAGCGAAATCAATCAGGCCCTGCTGCGCTACGACCACAAGTACGGCGCTGCCGTGCTCGGGCGCCAACGGATCAACCTGGACAACCAGCGCTTCGTTGGCGGCGTAGCCTGGCGGCAGAACGAGCAGACCTACGACGGCGCCCTGGCTCAGCTTAAACCGCTGGCCGGGTTGACCCTGACCTACGCCTATATCGATAACATCAACAGCATCTTCGGCCCCGGCAATGGCCAGCACGACACTGCGGCCAACCCGGCCAATATCGAAGGCCACAGCCACCTGCTCAACGCCCAGTACATCCTGATGCCCGAGCTGACCGCCACCGCCTACCAATACCGTCTGGGCCTGGACAACCTGACGGCCAGCAGCCAGTCGAGCAAGACCACCGGCCTGCGCCTCAACGGTGCCATCCAAGGCGTCAGCTACGTGCTGGAATATGCGCAGCAGAGCGAATACGCCGACAACCCGCTGGATCTGGACAGCGACTACTACCTGGCCGAACTCGGTTACACCCTCAAGGGCGTGGCGCTGAAAGCCGGTTATGAAGTACTCGGTGGCGACGAGGGCCCGGGCAACCGAGCCTTCCAAACTCCGCTGGCGACCAAGCACGCCTTTCAGGGCTGGGCCGACATCTTCCTGATGACGCCCGCGGGCGGCGTCAAAGATGCCTACGCCGGCGTCACCGCGCCATTGTTTGGCGGCAGCCTGCAGGCCTGGTACCACGATTTTCGCGCTGAAGAAGGCAGCAGCCAGTATGGCGAGGAGATAAACCTGTCCTACGCCCACCCGATTCCGGGCGTGAAGGGTCTGGTTGGGCTGGTCAAATACGCCAGCTACGATGCCGACGACTTTGCTGTGGATACCGACAAAGCCTGGCTGCAAGTGCAATACAGCTACTGATGCTCGCGGCCCCGGCAACGGGGCCCTTGCCTGAACCTGTCAGCCGGTCTTTCAGGGCCTTTCCACTCCATACGCCTGGAGCAACTGCTGCAAACGGCCATTGGCGCGGTAACGCTGCAAACCCTGCTCGAACAGCGCGACATAACGCGGACTGGACTCCAGCGCCGGAGAAAACGCCAGATAGATCGGCACATCCGGGGCGCGACAGCCGGCCTCACGCAATGCCCCCACTTGCCCCTGACTGGCCAGCATGGCCTGCATGACCCAGGCATTTTCCACCACTACATCGACGCGGCCATGCATCAGTTTGCGGATATTCAACGCCAGCGCCTGATCGCCTGCAGCTACCTGAATTCGCTCGCTGTCGCTGCGATGCAGCCCGATATAGGCGTTCAACTCATCGCCGTAGCTGTAATCGTTGATAACACCGAGGCGCTGATCATTGAGCGATGACGTACCGGTAAAACGCCAGGCGGCATTCGGCAGGGTAAAGAAACAATTACGTGACGAGGCCACAGCCGTGGCGCCATAGAGAAAATCCGGTGCATCCTCAACGCCCGCACCGATTGCCGCATTCAACTGCCCGCGACGGACCTGCTGCAGAGTGCGCGCCCAGTTCAATGCCTGGTACTGCACCTCAATACCGGCTTCGGCAAAGATCTCCCGCGCCAGCTCAACGAAGATGCCCGGCCGTTCAGACCCTGGCTGGCAATTGACCGGACACCAGACATCCCCGGCAATCACCAAGGTCTCTGCCCGCGCCGCGCCGACCCAGGCGAGCAACACACAGAGCACAGCACCCACGACAAACGGACGACGCTGCGGCATTCAGGCTTCCACAATCAGAGACAGGCTAGGCGCAGTTTTACCACCGTCAGCCTTCGCTGCGCACCCTTTTCACCGCATCCAGCCAACCGTCATACAGCTTGCTGCGATGACTGTCCGCCATGCGCGGATCGAACCGCTGCTGCCGGTGCCAATGCCGGGCGATGCTCTCCAGGTCTTTATAAAGTCCGGCTTGCAGCCCCGCCAGATAAGCCACACCCAGCGCCGTGGTTTCCGTAACTTCCGGGCGTTCCACCGGCACCCCGAGGATGTCGGCGAGAAACTGCATAACCCAGTTGTTTTCCACCATGCCGCCGTCCACCCGCAGCGCGCTAGGCTCGGCCGCGCCGTCCTGGCGCATGGCTTCGAGCAGATCACGGGTCTGATAGCACACCGACTGCAGGCCCGCGGTGACGATTTCCTTGATCCCGGTGTCGCGGGTCAGGCCGAAAATCGCGCCACGGGCTTTCGGGTCCCAGTACGGCGCACCAAGCCCGGTGAACGCAGGTACCAGATACACGCCGCAAGCATCACCGGTCTGCTCAGCCATGGCCTCGGAATCACGGGCATGGCTGATCAGCTTGATGCCATCGCGCAGCCACTGCACGGCGGCGCCAGCGACAAAGATGCTGCCCTCGACCGCATAGGTCACCTTGCCGTTAAGGCGATAGCCCACAGTGGTGAGCAGGCGATTTTTCGAGGTAACCGGTGTACTGCCGGTGTTCTGGATCATAAAGCAGCCGGTGCCATAGGTGCTTTTCACCATGCCCGGGGCAAAGCAGGCCTGGCCGATCAGTGCTGCCTGCTGATCACCGGCCATACCCAATACCGGAATCGCTGCCCCAAGCAGACCAGGCTCGGTGCTGCCAAAGTCGGCAGCGCAATCGAGCACTTCGGGCAGCAGGCTGGCGGGAATCTCGAACAACTTGAGCAGCTCGTCATCCCACTGCTGGGTGTGGATATTGAACAGCAAGGTCCGCGAGGCGTTGCTGGCATCGGTTTTGTGCGACTTGCCACCGGTCAGACGCCACAACAGGAACGAATCCACAGTGCCAAAACGTAGCTCACCGCGCTCGGCACGCTCACGGGCTCCGGGGACTTTATGCAGAATCCAGCGCAGCTTGGTGGCCGAGAAATACGGATCAATCAGCAGCCCGGTCTTGGCAGCTACCGCCGCTTCATGCCCGGCGGCTTTCAGCTCGGCGCAGTAATCGGCGGTACGGCGGTCCTGCCAGACAATCGCCGGATGGATCGGCGTACCGGTCTGCGCATCCCACACCAGGGTGGTTTCGCGCTGATTGGTGATGCCGATTGCGGCCACATCGCCGGCACTCAGGCCGCTCTGCTTGAGCGCCTCGCGGCAAACCTTCAGGGTGCTTAGCCAAAGCTCTTCGCCGTCATGCTCAACCCAGCCATCCTGGGGGAAATACTGCTTGAACTCCTGCTGCGCGCGCGCCACGGGCAAGCCCTGGGCACTGAAGACAATCGCCCGGCTGCTGGTGGTGCCCTGGTCGATGGCAAGCAGGTAATGAGACATGCAGATTTCCTTGTTTTTATAAGTTGTAGAGCGGCTGCTAGCCGCGACCAATAGGTGCAAACAACGCCTGCGTCAGCTGCGCCAGCACAGCGGCGTCCAGCTGCACTTCCAGCCCGCGCCGTCCGGCACTGACGTAAATGCTGGGAAACTGCTGCGCCGACTCATCGATAAAAGTGCGCAGGCGCTTCTTCTGCCCTAACGGGCTGATGCCGCCCAGCAGATAGCCGGTAGCACGCTGTGCGGCCGCCGGGTCAGCCATATCGGCTTTCTTCACCCCGGCGACATGCGCCAGGGCTTTTAGATCAAGCGTACCGGCCACCGGCACTACTGCTACCAGTAGCTCGCCCTTCTCACTGGCCGCCAGCAGGGTCTTGAACACCTGAGCAGGCTCAAGATTGAGCTTCTCCGCAGCTTCCAGACCATAGGAAGCCGCCTTGGGATCGTGGTGATAACTGTGCACCTGGTGCACAGCCTTGGCTTTTTTCAGCAGATCAATGGCAGGCGTCATGTTCGAATGTGAAAACAATCTGACAAAGTTGGCGTACCTTAGCCGAAAAAAACTGCCGGGAGCAGTTTTTAACGTCGCGAAGCGACGGCCCGCAGGGTGGCCGCCATGGATGGCAGGCCATAAATGTTATAAACCAGCAGCCTATAATGGCGCGCACTTTCAAGGAGTTTTCATGACCCTGCCGCCCCGCCAACACGACATTCTCGAACTTGCCCGCGAACGCGGCTATGTCAGCATCGACGAGTTGGCCCAGGCGTTTGCCGTCACCCCGCAGACCATTCGCCGCGACATCAACCAGCTCGCCGAACAGGGCCTGCTGCGCCGTACCCACGGTGGTGCGGCCAGTGAAAGCTCCAGCACGCAGAACACCGCCTACAGCATGCGCGCTGGGCAGATGCGCGATGAAAAACAACGCATCGCCGCCGCCATCGCCGCGCAGATCCCCAACCACGCCTCGCTGTTTATCAACATCGGCACCACCACCGAGGCCATTGCCCGCGAACTGCTCGGCCACAAGGGCCTGAAGATCATCACCAACAACCTGCATGTGGCCGCCCAGCTCAGCGCCAAGGCCGACTTCGAGGTGCTGCTGGCCGGCGGCACGGTGCGCAGCGACGGTGGCATCGTCGGCCAGGCGGCGGTGGATTTTATCCAGCAGTTCAAGGTCGATTTCGCCCTGGTCGGCATCAGCGGCATCGATGAAGACGGCAGCCTGCTCGACTTCGACTACCAGGAAGTACGGGTCTCCCAGGCGATTATCAGCAATGCGCGCCAGGTATTTCTGGCCGTCGACTCCAGCAAGTTCGGCCGCAACGCCGTGGTGCGCCTGGGCTCGGTTGCCCTGGTCGACCGGGTGTTTACCGATGCAGCACCTTCCGCGGCAATCAACCGCCTGCTCGCCGAGCACAAGGTTCACCTCGACCTGGTGTAAGCCCGTCAGCGCAGGCCTCGCACCTGCCTAGCCCATATTCCTCTGCCAATACCTGACGACCACTGGGCGCGAAAGCGTATTCCGGGGTGGCGAAGCCGTGATTATTCGACTAGCATATTTTCGAAAGTGAACATTAAAAGTTCAATACTGACTTTCGGTGCCGCCATGCCTACTCGCCCCGCCAGCAACACTCCACTCGCTGAAGTCTATGACCTTGCCGTGATTGGCGGCGGCATCAATGGTGTCGGGATTGCCGCTGATGCAGCCGGACGCGGCCTGTCCGTGTTCCTTTGCGAAAAGGACGACCTGGCGCAACACACCTCGTCGGCCAGCAGCAAGCTGATCCATGGTGGCCTGCGCTACCTGGAGCACTACGAATTCCGTCTGGTGCGTGAGGCACTGGCCGAGCGGGAAGTGCTGCTTAGCAAAGCCCCGCATATCGTCAAACCCATGCGCTTTATCCTGCCGCACCGCCCGCACCTGCGGCCGGCCTGGATGATCCGCGCCGGACTGTTTCTCTACGATCACCTAGGCAAGCGCGAGAAGCTGGCTGGCTCGCGCAGCCTGCGTTTCGGCGCTGGTAGCCCACTGCAAGCCGAGATCACCCGCGGTTTCGAATATTCCGATTGCTGGGTCGATGACGCCCGTCTGGTGGTACTCAATGCCATGGCCGCCCGCGAAAAAGGCGCACATGTGCACAGCCGTACTCGCTGCGTCAGCGCACGGCGCAGCAAAGGCCTGTGGCATATCCATCTGGAGCGCAGCGACGGCAGCCTGTTCTCGATTCGCGCCCGCGCCCTGGTCAATGCCGCCGGCCCTTGGGTGGCGCGCTTTATTCGCGAAGACCTGAAACAGCAATCGCCTTACGGCATTCGTCTGATTCAGGGCAGCCATATCGTCGTGCCGCGCCTGTTCGACGGCGAGCAGGCCTACATCCTGCAAAACGAAGACCGCCGCATCGTCTTCGCCATCCCCTATCAGGAGCGCTTCACCCTGATCGGCACCACGGACCGCGAATATCAAGGTGATCCGGCCAAGGTTGCGATCAGCGAGGAAGAAACCGACTACCTGCTGAATGTAGTCAACGCCCACTTCAAAAAGCAGTTGCAGCGCAGCGACATCCTGCACACCTATGCCGGTGTGCGGCCGCTGTGTGATGACGAATCGGACGACCCATCGGCGGTCACCCGTGACTACACCCTGTCGCTCTCCGCTCATCCCGGCGAAGCGCCGTTGCTATCGGTGTTCGGCGGCAAGCTCACCACCTATCGCAAGCTCGCCGAGTCGGCGCTGGCGCAACTGGCGCCCTTCTTTCCCAAGATGGGCCCAAGTTGGACCGCCAGCAGCCTGCTGCCCGGCGCCGAACAAATGGACAGTCAGAGCGCACTGATTGAATCCATGTGCGCCCGCTTTGGCTGGCTGCCCACCTCACTGGCGCGGCGCTGGGCCAGCAGCTACGGCAGCCGCAGCTGGTTGATGCTCAAAGGCGTGAGCAACCTCAGCGACCTGGGCGAACACCTGGGCGGAGGCCTGTACACCCGCGAAGTCGACTACCTGTGCCAGGAAGAATGGGCCATGCAGGCAGACGATATTCTCTGGCGCCGCAGCAAGCTCGGCCTGTTCACCACCCCGGCGCAGCAGGCCAAACTCGACAGCTACCTGCGCATCGAATCACCGCGCAGCCCGGAAGATGCGCACGCCGCCTGAGCACATGTGCCGATAAGTCTGAAGCCATAAAAAAGGGCGACCGAAGTCGCCCAAATTGCCTTGCGTGCCCCTGACAGCAGAATCAGCCCTGCTTGCGCTTGTGCGAATCCTGCCAGATGAAATAACCGACACCGGCGAAGAAGGCGACCATCAGACCGACGGTGCCGATACCGGCGAGAACTACGACATCGATAAACATGGTTGCCTCCTGCTGTGAAGCCTGTGTGGGTATGGCTTCAAGTTAACAGGGGGTGCAGGGGCGCCATTGATCCAGATCAACAAGCGGCGGGCGCGGGCCAGATGAGGCTTTGATTAGCTGATCCAGATCAACAAATCAGCCTGTGAAGGAGCCGCCTCAAGGCTTTTTCGGTTTGCCCTTGGGCTTTTTCTTGCCTTTGGGCAGCGGCAGGGCCTGTTCGAAGGCATCGCGCATTTCATTGAGTTTCTTGTCGCGCAGGTCATGGATGCGCTTGTCGCGCTCAGCGGCGAAATCAATCAGCTTATCGTCTTTGCTCATGGTCTCGGCTTGATCAAACGAAAGGTCAGGTTCAGGCGTGGCGCGCAAGGGCTGCGCGTCTTCGCCACTTGGTGCTGCCAATGATGCTGGGTTGGCCCGCGCATGACCAGCAGCGAGCCATGCGGCAGCGGCAACGAATGCTCGATGCGGCTCTGCCCTTTACGGCGCAGATCAAAGCGCCTGGTGCCACCCAGATTCAGCGAGGCGATTAGCGGGTTGGCACCCAACTCGGCCTCATCATCACTGTGCCAGCCCATGGAGTCCTGGCCGTCACGGTAATAATTGAGCAACACGCCATTCAGTGGTTGCCCCACTGCCCGCTCCACCTGCGCACGAATCTGCGCCAGCAGCGGCGTCCAGGGCAACGGCTGATGGGTCAACCCGGAATAGCGATAACTGGCATCGTCGTCACCGTACCAAGCCACCAATCGCGGCACCGGCAATTGCCGCCCATATATCTGCACCTGCGGCTGCTGCCAGGGCGTCTGCGCACTCAACTCGGCCAGCCAATGATCGGCGGTGGCTGCATCAAGCCAGCTCGCGTGCAACTGCAAGTCAGCATCAGACAACTGCAACGGGCTGTCGGCAAATAGATCCACGGAACAAAACTCGAACAGGCGGAACACCTAGTGTGCCCAGCTCAGACTTCCACATCCACCCACAAACCCTGACGTGGCAGTTCACTGACCACCGCCTCATCGGCCTCGGCCACTTCACCTTCGGCCAGTTCTTCCGGGGTGTAGCCGTGACGGCGCTGGCGACGGCGCTGTTCTTCGCGCAACAGCATTTCCGCTTCCTGCGGGTGGCGTTTATCCAGGCTCACGCCACTTTCCTTGGAGCTTTCCGCAGACGCCGTAACCGGCGGGATTTCCGGGCGCGGCTTGACCACGTCCTGCTGGACGGTAACCGGAACCAGACTGTGGGGGATCGGCGGCAGCATCTATTTAGCCCTCCTTTGGTCAGACTGTCGGCCAGCCAAGCCGCGACTTGAGCCTTGTCTCGCTACACTTTTGATCAACCTAATCACACAAAGTGCCCGATGCGTAGCAATGCGCCTTTGGCCACGGCCCGACGCTGCGTTAACATAGTCGGCTTTTTCACGCGGGAGACAAGCATGGCGCAGTATGAACCGGGGCAACGCTGGATCAGTGACAGCGAAGCGGAGCTGGGGCTGGGAACCGTTCTGATGCAGGACGGCCGCATGCTTACCGTGCTCTACCCGGCCACTGGCGAAACCCGCCAGTACGCCCTGCGCAATGCGCCGTTGACCCGCGTACGCTTTTCGCCGGGCGATGAGATCACCCACTTCGAAGGCTGGAAACTGACGGTGCAGGAAGTCGACGACATCGACGGCCTGCTGGTCTATCACGGCCTCAATGCCCAGCATGAAAGCGTTACCCTGCCGGAAACCCAGCTGTCGAACTTTATCCAGTTCCGTCTGGCCAGTGATCGCCTGTTCGCCGGACAGATCGACCCGCTGCCCTGGTTCGCCCTGCGCTACCACACCCTGGATTACACCAGCCGTCAGTTGCAATCCAGCCTCTGGGGCCTGGGCGGCGTGCGTGCGCAACCGATTGCGCACCAGCTGCACATCGCCCGCGAAGTCGCCGACCGTATCGCCCCGCGCGTATTGCTGGCCGACGAAGTGGGCCTGGGCAAAACCATCGAAGCCGGGCTGGTGATCCACCGTCAACTGCTCTCAGGGCGCGCCAGCCGGGTGCTGATCCTGGTACCGGAAAACCTCCAGCACCAGTGGCTGGTGGAAATGCGCCGACGCTTCAACCTGGATGTTGCCCTGTTCGATGAAGAGCGCTTTATCGAAAGCGATGCCAGCAACCCGTTTGAAGACTGCCAGCTGGCCTTGGTCGCGCTGGAATGGCTGTGCGAGGACGAAAAGGCCCAGGACGCGCTGTTTGCCGCTGGCTGGGACTTGATGGTGGTCGACGAAGCGCACCACCTGGTTTGGCATCCGGAACACGCTAGCCCCGAGTACGCCCTGGTCGAACAGCTGGCTCAGGTCATCCCGGGCGTGCTGCTGCTCACCGCGACCCCGGAACAGCTCGGTCAGGACAGCCACTTTGCCCGCCTGCGCCTGCTCGACCCGAACCGTTTCCATGATCTGGCCGCTTTCCGCGCCGAAAGTGAGCACTACAAGCCGATTGCCGAGGCCGTGCAGGAACTGCTCGACCAGGGGCGTCTGTCGGATGCCGCGCACAAGACCATTCATGACTTCCTCGGCGCAGGCGGTGAAGAGCTGCTGGCCGCGGTGAATTCCGGTGACAGCGAAGCCTCCGCGCGCCTGGTGCGCGAGCTGCTGGATCGCCACGGCACTGGTCGCCTGCTGTTCCGTAACACCCGCGCAGCCGTGCAAGGTTTCCCGGATCGCGAGCTGCACCCCTACCCGCTGGCCAGCCCCGACGAATATATGGAGCTGCCGCTGGGTGAGCATGCCGACCTGTACCCGGAAGTCAGCTACCAGGCGCAGCCGGATGTCGATGAAGAACAGCGCTGGTGGAAATTCGACCCGCGCGTCGAGTGGCTGATCGACACCCTGAAGATGCTCAGAAAGTTCAAGGTGCTGGTGATCTGCGCCCACGCCGAAACCGCCATGGATTTGGAAGACGCCCTGCGTGTGCGCAAAGGCATCCCGGCCACGGTGTTCCATGAAAGCATGAGCATCCTGGAGCGCGACCGCGCGGCGGCCTACTTCGCCGACGAAGAGTTCGGCGCCCAGGTGCTGATCTGCTCGGAAATCGGCTCGGAAGGTCGTAACTTCCAGTTTGCCCACCACCTGGTGCTGTTCGACCTGCCGGCTCACCCGGATTTGCTTGAGCAGCGCATCGGCCGCCTCGACCGTATCGGTCAGAAGCACCGTATCCAGCTGCATGTGCCGTACCTGGAAAACAGCCCGCAAGAACGCCTATTCCAGTGGTATCACCAGGCACTGAACGCCTTCCTCGCCACCTGCCCGACCGGTAACGCCCTGCAGCACCAGTTCGGCAGCCGCCTGCTGCCGCTGCTGGAAAGCGGCGACGACGGTGAATGGCAAGCGCTGGTTGATGACGCCAAAGCTGAGCGCATTCGCCTGGAAGGTGAGTTGCACGCTGGCCGCGACCGCCTGCTGGAACTCAACTCCGGCGGTGCTGGCGAAGGCGAGGCATTGGTTGAGGCGATCCTCGAGCAGGATGACCAGTTCGCGCTGCCGATCTATATGGAGCAGTTGTTCGACGCCTTTGGTATCGACAGCGAAGACCATTCCGAAAACGCGCTGATCCTGCGTCCCAGCGAAAAGATGCTGGATGCCAGCTTCCCGCTGGGCGACGACGAAGGCGTGACCATCACCTACGACCGCGACCTGGCCCTGGCCCGCGAAGACATGCAGTTCCTCACCTGGGAACACCCTATGGTGCAAGGCGGCATGGACTTGGTGCGCTCCGGCTCGATGGGCAACACCGGCGTCGCGCTGATCAAGAACAAGGCGCTGAAACCCGGCACCGTGTTGCTGGAACTGCTCTATGTCAGCGAAGTGGTGGCGCCACGCACCCTGCAACTGGGCCGCTACCTGCCGCCGATCGCCCTGCGCTGCCTGCTCGATGCCAACGGCAACGACCTGGCGGCCAAGGTTTCGTTCGAGAAGCTCAACGAGCAGCTGGAAACCGTGCCACGCGCCAGTGCCAACAAGTTCGTCCAGGCCCAGCGCGACAGCCTCAACCCGCTAATTAATGCCGGGGAAGGCAAGGTTGCTGAACGCCACACGGCGCGCGTCGACGAAGCCAAGCGTCGCCTGGCAGCCGAAACCGATGAAGAGCTGGCCCGCCTGATCGCCCTGCAAGCAGTTAACCCCAGCGTGCGTGACAGCGAACTCAACGCCCTGCGCCAGCTGCGCGAGCAAGGCCTGGCCATGCTCGACAAGGCGGCGTTGCGCCTGGAAGCCATACGCGTCTTGGTTGCCGGTTAATTTCGCCGAGAAAACAAAAGGCCCGCAGATGCGGGCCTTTTGTTTTTGGGGTCAGGCAGGCACCGCCTCAGTCATACCCTGCTGCATCTTGGCCGCATCGGCGACGAAACAGCGCGAGGCTTGCAACAGCGCCACCATGGTCAGCATCAAGGCCACGGGAATCAGATACATGGCGTTATGCAGGCCAACCGCCTTGAAGGTTTCGTTCATTTCACTGGCCCCAGCAGCGAGCATTGCTGCATGGGAGTAGTGATCCGACAGCATGCCCACAGCCAATGGGCCAAGGCCGCCACCAAGCAGATACAGGCCGGCGAAGAACAGCGCCATGGCAGTGGCACGCAGACGGGGCTCGATCACATCCTGAATCGCGGTGTAAACACAGGTGTAGAAGTTGTAGGCAAACAGCCAGCCAATGCTGAACAGCGCCACGAACACAGCGATTTCAATTTGCCCGGCCAGCAGGGCGTAGCCCGTGGCGACAGAGGCAATGAACATGCTCAGTGCGGCAAACAGCAGCCGCCCGGTCTGCCAGCGCTGGTGAATCTTGTCTGCCAGCCAGCCGCCCAGAGTCAGACCGACCAAGCCGGTTAACCCAACGATTACCCCGGTGGCCATTGCGGCCTGCTCCAGCGGCATCAGGAAGTAGCGTTGCAGCATCGGCACCATGAACGAGTTGCAGGCATAGGTGGCGAAGTTGAAGGCCAGGCCGGCCATCACCAGCCACCAGAAGGTACGGATCGCCATGACCTTGCGCAGGGGTTTTTCCACCGGCGTAGTACGCGATTGCACCAGTTCGGCCGCGCCGCGCTTGGGTTCTTTAATAAAGAACATAAACAGAGCGAGGATCAGTCCCGGCACAGCGGCAATAAAGAAGGGGGCACGCCAGCTGTCGAACGCCTTGACCATCGCACCAATGGTGAAAAACGCCAGCAGCAGGCCAATCGGCAGGCCGAGCATAAAGATGCCCATGGCCCGCGCACGTTTGTGCGCTGGGAACAGATCGCCGATCAGCGAGTTGGCCGCCGGTGCATAACTGGCCTCACCAATGCCGACGCCCATGCGAATCAGCAGGAAGCTCCAGAAGTTCCAGGCCAGACCGTTGACCGCCGTCAGGCCACTCCAGACCGCCAGGCCCCAACCCATGATCTTGCGCCGCGCACCGGTATCGGCCATGCGCCCAAGCGGGATGCCGGCAATCGCATAGACGATGGTAAAGGCGGTACCGATCAAGCCCAGCTGCAAGTCACTGAGATTCCACTCCATGCGGATGGGCTCAATAATGATCGCCGGAATGGTGCGGTCGAAGAAGTTGAACAGGTTGGCGAGAAAAAGCAGGAACAGAATGCGCCAGGCATTCGTCGCTTGAAGGGACTGCTGCTGCATGGAATCCATCTCTATTGTTGTTATCGAAGCAAGTCGGTGACGCTTGGCCAACCGCTGTATCCAGCACGTGAAGGCGCAATCTAGAGCCTTGCGACTATGCTGTCTGTGACTATTTGTGGTGTGTATGCCGGGTAATGGGCGCCCGAGCAAGCACCCAGGTCACAAAGCGCATCGGAAAAACTCCGAATATGCCTAAGTAAAACCATGTGAAACCGCGAGATTTTCCATTTTTCATGCTACAAACAAGCCTGTTGAGCGAAATGTGGCCATTTGCCGCTCCACCCTCGTTAGCCGCCGGACTGTCTCCAAATGAAAACAAAAAAAGACGCTGTGACCCCACCTGCGACCGAAGCCACACTGGCGGGCTTGGCTGATACGCTGCTGGCCCCGCTTGAACCGTTGCCGCCCCCCGCACCGCTGGTACCGGTGCGCATCGACAGCAGCGGTGAGCAATACATGTATTTCACCGAGCGCGACATTGATCGCATCCTCGACAACCTCGACGGCCTGCGCAGCCTGGTCTTTCCTCCAGCGCCACATGACGAAGAGAACGACCGACGGGTACAGCATTTCCCATCGGTGTGCCTGATTGGCCTTGGCCGCTGCGGCTCGAACATCGCCCTAGATGTCGCCTCACTGGTCTACAACGCTCGGCAGTTCTACCTGAGCGAATTCAAAAGCGAAGAAAAAACCGTTGCCGAACAGGACTTCCGCCCGACCCGCTGGATTCGCAGCAACCTGCTGCGGGCACCGAGCAAGGACAGCAAGCCAGTATTTCTGATCGAGCCACTGGTCATGCTCGGCGATCTGGACAAGGACATCGAGGGGCGCATCCGCTTCTCGCGCAAGGGCGAAACCAGCGGTTTCCTCAGCGACTACAGCAAGATGAAGATCATGGACCTCTCTGAGGTGCATGCCGGCGGCGCCGGTAACGCGCCGATCCTCGGGCAATACCTGGCAAAGATCATCCTCAACAAGGATACCCAGCGCTTTACCAATGAAGACTGGAAATTCATTCACAGCTACCTGATCGACTCCTGCGGCATCAAGGCCAACCAGTCGCGCCTGTACTTCTACATTTTCAGCGCCGGCGGCGGCACCGGTTCGGGCATGGCCTCAGAGTTCGGCCTGGCCCAGCAATTCGCCTACATGAGCAAGACCTTCGACACCAAGAGCTTCGACGAAACCCCGGAAAACCGCGACCACAGCTTTGTCTTCGAGCCGATCTTCACCAGTGGCATCTGCATCCTGCCGAACATCTCCGACCAACGCAGCGAGATGTCCGAAGCCCTGCACATCAACGCCGGTCGCCTGCTGTGCAAGTACCTCGCCGAGGAGTGGGATTTCTCCTACAACTTCGATAATGAAGAGAACAGCGAAGAAAGCGTGATGCGCCGCATCCGCCCCTGGAACGCGATGATGCTGATCTCCAACGACATCATGCGCTACGCCGAGGAAAGTGATGACGGCAATATCCAGAACATCGACGTCAACGCCATGGAGCGTCACGCCAACCAGTACATCTCGCAGCAAATCTTCAACATCCTCACCGCCCAGGCGGTGACCACCGACTACGACCAGAACTACTTCCGCCGCGCGGGCATCGACATCGGCGAAACCATTCGCCTGGACGCCAACGACCTGTTTATGAGCTTGGCCGGCCCAGTGGCGGTGGCGTATGCCGAATCAGTTGTGCCTGAACAAAGCACCGCCGCGCTGGACAAATTCCGCGTACTGGACAAAGAACCGTCACGCCTGAATATCGACGACCTGTTCTTCCGCTCCATCGACCTGCCGCACTTTAATAAGGTCACCCAGGCCATTGAGGGCATCAGCCTGCTGCCGATCGAGTCCAAGCGGTATCGCGAAGCACTGGATGAGTACAAGAAGTCCGATTACAACGCCGCCAAACTCAGCGACCTGCACTTCTTCAAGAACTGCTCCTCGGTGGTGTCGATCGTTTCACTGCCGAAAGACTACAAGCTGTCCTACATGGACCTGAACCGGCTGAAGACTCACCTCAATAGCTTGTTCCCTAACACCACATTGAAGCGCTATGCATTGGTCATCGGCGCGTCGGCCAACCTGTCGCTGACCACCTTGATCGCCAAGAGCCCGTGCCTGTCGGACGACTTCCTGACGCTGATCGTGGCCTTTATCAAGCGCTGCTTTGCCCGCGATCCGCATCGTTTCGATGAAAGCCTGGACAACGCCATTCTCGATTTCATCATGAGCGAGGAGTTCGATGAAGTGCGGGTCGACGCCATGCTTAACGAGTACGAGAACCCGGCGAAAATCCTCGACACCAACTGGTACGCGATCAAGCCGATGTATGAGAAGAAGTACCGCGAGTTGATCCACGACCAGGACAAGTTTGTCTCGATCAACGACATCCGCCTGTCCCGTGAAAGCGTGAAAAAGGCCATCAAGTACCTGCGCGAGATCTACCGTCATCGCATCGGCAAGACTCGGGTTATCTCGCTCAATAAGTACCAAGAAGACCCGCAAGAGTAAGGCCGAAGCGCCTGTTTTCCGCTGCTGTCGCCGCGAAAAACAGGCGCATCATTCAGGCGAGCATGGCTCGCCACTCACTCAACCAGCTCAAACTGGCCAAGGTGCCCACCTCTCCCGGTCGATATTCGGCCGCTATCCAGCCCTGATACCCACCGTCACGCAAAGCCTTGAGCAACGGCGCGAACTGCAACTCGCCGCTGCCCGGTGCACCGCGTCCGGGGTAATCGGCAAACTGCACATGGCCGATACGCGCTGCCAACAGCGCGATACCAGCCTGTATATCCAGGCCTTGCCGCGCCATATGGTAGAGGTCGTACTGCGCCGCCAGGTTGGGATGACCCACAGCCCTGAGCAACTCATCCAGTTGTGCCGGGGTATTGATCAGAAAGCCGGGCATATCCAGCGGATTGATCGCTTCTACCACCACGCCGATCCCCAATAGCTGAAAAGCTTCGGCGGTCTTGCGCAGGTTGGCGATCAAACAGGCCAACGCCTGCTCAGGCTCAACGCCCTCAGCCAGGCGACCCGGCAATACATTGACCAACGCCGGACGCACCATTGCGGCGTAGCTCAAGGCCTGCTGCAACGCAGCATCAAACTCGGCCTGTCGCTCGGGCACTGCAGCCAGACCCGGCCCACAGCTCATCAGGTCGCCGGCTGGCAGATTGATCAGGCGCAGCGGCATGCCTGCAGGCTCCAGCGCCTCTTTTAGAGCAATAGCCGGCAGCTCGTAGGGAAACTGGATTTCCACGCCATCAAAGCCGGCTGCAGAGGCAGCCACTACACGCTCACGCAGTGGTAACTCGGTAAACAACAACGACAGGTTGGCCGCGATCTTCATGACTGTGGCTCTTGAGGCTGTTGCGCACGATACAGCTGCACCAGCGTCGCTGGGTCACGTTCCAGGTTGCCCTGACTGCCGTGCTGGCGCATCAGCTGCGCGGCCAGACCGCTAAGCGGTGTAGCAGAGCCGACCTGCTGCGACAGTTTGACCGCCGTGTCGAGATCCTTGAGCAAAGTGCGCACATGCCATTTAACCGGCTCGAACTGACTATCGGCCATCTGCGGCGCGAGAATCTGCAGCGGTTTGGAATCGGCAAAACCGCCGGCCAGCGCCGGTGCAATCAAGCTGGCATCAACCCCAGCCTGCTCGGCCAGGGCCACTACTTCGGCGATCACCAACGCGTTACAGGCAACGATCATCTGGTTGCACACTTTGGTTACCTGGCCCGCACCGACATCGCCCATGCGCGTCAGGCGTTGCCCTAGGTGCGCGAGGATCGGCCGCACCCGTTCGATGTCCTCAACCCGCCCTCCAGCCATGATTGCCAGCGTGCCATTGGCCGCACCCGGCGTGCCGCCAGACACGGGCGCATCGACCCAGTGCATGCCGCAACGGGCGTGCAACTCAGCTGCCATCTCACGGGTGGCGGCCGGTTCCAGACTAGAGAAGTCCACCAACACCTGTCCTGGCTTGGCCATTTCCGCAATGCCGCCAGGGCCAAACACCACCTCGCGCACCACCTCGGTATTGGCCAGGCAAAGCATGACGATATCGGCCCGAGCACAGAGCTGCGCCGGGCTGGCAATCACCTGCGCCCCCAACGCTTGCAGTGGCGCGCACTTATCAGGGGAACGGTTCCACACGCTCAGCGGATAACCAGCGGCCAACAAGCGCTGGGTCATAGGCAGGCCCATCAGGCCAATACCAGCAAATGCCAAAGCAGGAAGGGAGGTGGACATAGGCAGACTCCGACTCATTGATGGTCGCCATCTTAACCCAGTGACTGCGGAACCTGTCCCGCCAGTCAACGCCCGAGCAACAGGCCTACAGGCCGTCTTTTTCCAGATGATCGAGGTTAACCGGCTCACCGCTCTGCGCGCCGAGCTTGGCGCGGATGTCTTCGAACATCAGGTCGTACTCGGCGTGGCTGCGCATGATCAGGCTGCTGTTGGTCGGCAAGCCATGCTTGTGCGCCAGGCGCGTGGCCACGCTGGCGAAGTTGAAGGCGGTATCGCGGTGCAGTTCGAAGATTTCCTCAAACGCTTTACCCTCCACCTGACCGTGCATACGCATGTGCAGCATCGGGCCTTCGGTCGGGTCCTGGCGTACTTCGTAATGAAGGTCGACGCTAAACAGCGGCGCCTCGGCCGTAGCCAAGGTATTGGCGCGATGCAAATGTCCGGGTTCAAACATGCTGGCAGCTCCTGCAATCAGTCCATGGTGCTGCCAGCATAGTTGCTCTGGATAAAGCGTGATACGCGCGCCAGATCAGTGCAGCGGCGCTCGCTCAATGCGTTCCTGCGCCAGTACCCAGGGCGCCACTACCACCGCCCACAGCTCTGGATCGCGGGTTAGCAGGTCTTCGGCGCGGCTGTCGTCAGCCTTACTCAAGATACCTGCAGCCAGCCAGGCGGCGACTTTTTCCTGGTCGTTCTGCGCCACAGCCTGCGCCACTTCGATCAGATCCTGAGTGCCGTCGACCAGCAGCAAGGCACCACGGGCGAAGAAAGGTTGCAGCTCCTGCCAGGTAATAGCTGCAGTTTCACCAAGCAGCTTGGCATAGAGGGTGCTAGGTTGTTCTGTCATGGATTGCCCTGTCATTGGTGACCGCTTTTTTAATCGGCCGCCATGATAGCGTCGACCAGCCCGCTGGCAAATTCGCAACGCTGTTCGCGACGTTGCCAACGGCGATCAAGACACGCCGTTTTTCTATACGTTTATTGCGTTAAAGCGACACCTCAGGGTTTTGCCCCCAGCAAGCCGCTTTTCAAGCCGCAAAGCCGCGCTCTACACTGCACCGGTACAGTTGCCGGGGGGATGACCGGGGGAACAACCCGGTTCTGCAGCTTTGGCCGCCAGAACTACAACAATCAAAACCAATAAGAGTGGAGCACTATGAACAAGGCTACTAAGCAGATTTCCAAACTGTTTGCCGCCATGGCCATGGCTGGCGTTGCCAGCTACTCGGTAGCGGCTGACACCATCAAGATTGGCCTGGCAGGCCCAGTCACCGGCGCCGTCGCGCAATACGGTGAAATGCAGTTCATCGGTGCCAAAATGGCTATCGAGCAGATCAACAAGGCCGGCGGGGTGAACGGCGCAATGCTCGAAGGCGTTGTCTATGACGACGCCTGCGATCCAAAGCAAGCCGTTGCCGTTGCTAACAAAATCGTCAACGACGAAGTTAAATTCGTAGTTGGCCACCTGTGCTCCAGCTCCACCCAGCCAGCGTCCGACATCTACGAAGACGAAGGTATTCTGATGGTCACCGCGGCTTCCACCAGCCCGGATATCACTGCTCGCGGTTACGAGCTGGTGTTCCGTACCATCGGTCTGGACAGCCTGCAAGGCCCAACCGCTGGCAATTTCATCGCTGACCACGTCAAGCCTAAAGCGGTTGCCGTGATCCACGACAAGCAGCAGTACGGTGAAGGCATTGCTACCGCGGTCAAGCAGACCCTGGAAAGCAAAGGCACCAAAGTCGTTATGTTCGAAGGCATCAACGCCGGCGACAAGGACTTCTCCGCAATGATCGCCAAGCTCAAGCAAGCCGGTGTGGACTTCATCTACTACGGTGGCTACCACCCAGAGCTGGGCCTGCTGCTGCGTCAGTCGGCTGAGAAAGGTCTGAGCGCCAAGTTCATGGGCCCAGAAGGCGTTGGCAACAAGGAAATCTCGGCCATCGCTGGCCCAGCTTCCGAAGGTCTGCTGGTTACCCTGCCGAAGTCGTTCGATCAGGACCCACGCAACAAGGCACTGGTTGATGCGTTCAAAGCCAAAAACGAAGACTCCAGCGGTCCGTTCGTGTTCCCGGCTTACGCCGCGGTACAAGTGATCGCCGAAGGCATCACCAAGGCTGGCGACACCGACACCGCTAAAGTGGCCGCAGCCCTGCGCGCCAACAGCTTCGACACCCCAACTGGCACCCTGGCCTTCGACGAGAAGGGCGATCTGAAAGACTTCAGCTTCGTCGTCTACGAATGGCACCAGGACGGCACCAAGTCCGAAGCCAAGTAAGCTCTTAGCCTGAACCCAAAACCCACTGCTTCGGCAGTGGGTTTTGTTTATTAGAAGAATTCCGGTTGCATGCTGCGCCAAAAGCGCTGCCTTGCGTGACAACCCAGGAGTTAGGCAATGCCTGATCTTTATCACTACCTGCAACAGCTGGTTAACGGTCTGACCGTTGGCAGCACCTATGCCTTGATCGCCATCGGCTACACCATGGTTTACGGCATTATCGGCATGATCAACTTCGCCCACGGCGAGGTTTACATGATTGGCTCGTACGTAGCCTTCATTGTGGTCGCCGGCCTGGCCATGTATGGCCTGGACAGTTTACCCATCGTGATGATTGCGGCCTTTGCCGCCAGCATCATTGTCGCCAGCGCCTATGGCTACAGCATCGAACGGGTCGCCTATCGCCCTCTGCGCGGCGGCAACCGTCTGATTCCGCTGATCTCCGCTATCGGCATGTCGATCTTCCTGCAGAACCAGGTGCTCCTGGCGCAGGACTCCAAGGACAAATCGATCCCCAACCTGCTACCAGGCAACTTCGTCTTCGGCGAAAGCGCCATGAATGGCGTGGTGATTTCCTATATGCAGGTACTGATCTTCGTCGTCACCTTCTTTGTTATGGTCGGCCTGACGCTGTTTATCTCCCGTTCACGCCTGGGCCGCGCCTGCCGCGCCTGCGCCGAAGACATCAAGATGGCCAACCTGCTGGGCATCAACACCAACAACATCATTGCCCTGACCTTCGTCATCGGCGCCGCACTGGCTGCCATCGCTGCCGTGCTGCTGGGCATGCAATACGGCGTGATCAACCCACACCTGGGCTTCCTCGCAGGGATCAAGGCCTTCACCGCAGCGGTACTCGGCGGTATCGGCAGCATTCCCGGAGCGGTACTCGGTGGCCTGCTGCTGGGTGTGGCCGAAGCTTTTGGTGCCGATATCTTCGGCGACCAGTACAAGGACGTGGTGGCCTTCAGCCTGCTGGTACTGGTGCTGCTGTTCCGCCCAACCGGTATTCTCGGCCGTCCGGAGGTTGAAAAAGTATGAAGACCTCCATTACCCAAAACCTCAGAACCGCGATCTTCAGCGCCTTGCTGGTGCTGGCCGTGGCCTACCCGGTTATCGGTCTGAAGCTCTCCACTGTCGGCATCAAGCTCGAAGTGCAAGGCGCCAGCCCAGCCGTGCTGTGGACCATCTTCGGCTGCTCGATTGCCATGTTCTTCTGGCAACTGTTCCGCAACCACCTGAGCGCCGCCTGGAGCAATGCACCCAAGCTGCCCAGCATGCCGGGCAAAGCCAGCGAGTTCCTCACCCTGCCCTCGACCCAGCGCTGGATTGTTCTCGGCCTGATCGTCGTTGCGCTGGCCTGGCCGTTCTTCGGCTCGCGCGGTGCGGTGGATATCGCCACGCTGATCCTGATCTACGTGATGCTCGGCCTCGGCCTGAACATCGTGGTCGGTCTGGCCGGCCTGCTCGACCTCGGCTACGTGGCCTTCTACGCCGTGGGCGCTTACAGCTACGCGCTGCTGTCGTTCTACTTCGGCCTGAGCTTCTGGATCTGCCTGCCGATTGCCGGCCTGATGGCGGCGTTCTTCGGCTTTATCCTGGGTTTCCCGGTGCTGCGCCTGCGCGGCGACTACTTGGCCATCGTGACCCTGGGTTTTGGCGAGATCATCCGCATCCTGCTGAACAACATGACCTGGCTGACCGGTGGCCCGAATGGCATCGGCTCGATCCCCAAGCCAACGCTGTTTGGCCTGTCGTTCGACCGCAAGGCCGCTGAAGGCATGCAGACCTTCCACGAGTACTTCGGGGTGGCTTACAACTCGATCAACAAGGTGATCTTCCTCTACCTGATCGCCCTGCTGCTGGTGCTGTTGACCCTGTTCGTGATCAACCGCCTGCTGCGCATGCCAATCGGCCGCGCGTGGGAAGCGCTGCGTGAAGACGAAATTGCCTGTCGCGCCCTGGGTATGAACCCCACCGCGATCAAGCTCTCGGCCTTCACCATTGGCGCCTGCTTCGCCGGGTTTGCTGGCAGCTTCTTTGCCGCGCGCCAAGGCTTGGTCAGCCCGCAGTCGTTCACCTTTATCGAATCAGCGATCATCCTCGCTATCGTTGTACTGGGCGGCATGGGCTCGCAGCTCGGCATCATCCTCGCGGCCATCGTGATGATCCTGCTGCCGGAGCTGGCACGTGAATTCAACGAATACCGCATGCTGATGTTCGGCGCGCTGATGGTATTGATGATGATTTGGCGTCCGCAGGGCCTGCTGCCCATGCAACGTCCGCACCTGGAGCTGAAGCAATGAGCAGCCCGATTCTAGAAGTAAGCGGCCTGTCCATGCGCTTCGGCGGCCTGCTGGCCGTCAACGGGGTGAACCTACAGGTCAAGGAAAAACAGGTTGTGTCGATGATCGGCCCGAACGGCGCCGGCAAGACCACCGTATTCAACTGCCTGACCGGCTTCTACCAGCCCACCAGCGGCAGCATCCGCCTCAATGGCGAGCAGATCGAAGGCCTGCCTGGCCACAAGATCGCCCGCAAAGGCGTGGTGCGCACGTTCCAGAACGTGCGCCTGTTCAAAGACATGACCGCGGTGGAAAACCTGCTGGTCGCCCAGCACCGCCACCTCAATACCAACTACCTGGCGGGCCTGCTCAAGACCCCGGCGTTTCGCAAAAGCGAACGCGAAGCCATGGAGTTCGCCGCGCACTGGCTGGATCAGGTCAACCTGACCGAGTTCGCCAACCGCACGGCCGGCACCCTGGCCTACGGTCAGCAACGCCGCCTGGAAATCGCCCGCTGCATGATGACCCGCCCGAGCATCCTGATGCTCGACGAGCCAGCCGCCGGCCTCAACCCGCGCGAAACCGACGACCTCAAGGCGCTGATCCGCGTGCTTAGCGACCAGCACAACGTCACCGTGCTGCTGATTGAGCACGACATGAAGCTGGTCATGAGCATTTCCGACCATATCTACGTGATCAACCAGGGCACGCCCCTGGCGGACGGCACGCCGGAGCAGATCCGCGCCAACCCGGACGTAATCAAAGCCTACCTGGGGGAAGCGTGATGCTGTATTTCGAGAACGTTTCCACCTTCTACGGCAAGATCCAGGCGCTGCATGACGTCAACGTCGAAGTCCGTCAGGGTGAGATTGTCACCCTGATCGGCGCCAACGGTGCCGGCAAGTCGACCCTGCTGATGACCCTCTGTGGCTCGCCCCAGGCAAGCAGTGGCAGCATCCGCTACCAGGGTGAAGAGCTGATCGGCCAGGACACTCCGAGCATCATGCGCAAGAGCATTGCCGTGGTGCCGGAAGGTCGCCGGGTGTTTTCCCGCCTGACTGTGGAAGAAAACCTGGTGATGGGCGGCTTCTTCGGCAGCAAGGCCGACAATCAGGAACAGCTGGACAAGGTCCTGCACCTGTTCCCGCGCTTGAAGGAACGCTTTGCTCAACGCGCCGGCACCATGTCCGGCGGTGAGCAGCAGATGCTCGCCATCGGCCGCGCGCTGATGAGTAAGCCCAAACTGCTGCTGCTCGACGAGCCGTCGTTGGGTCTGGCCCCGATCATCATCCAGCAGATCTTCGACATCATCGAACAGCTGCGCAAGGACGGTGTAACGGTGTTCCTGGTCGAGCAGAACGCCAACCAGGCGCTCAAGCTGGCCGACCGTGGTTATGTCCTGGAGAACGGCCGGATCGTCATGCAAGGCAGCGGTGAACAACTGCTGAACGATCCAAAGGTACGCGACGCCTATCTGGGCGGTTAAGCGCTACCTCGCTGAAAAAACCGCTCTTCGGAGCGGTTTTTTATTGCCGAAGACAAAGCCAACCCTGCCTGCCTGTCTCTGCCTCAATACTGACAACAGCTTTTATCGCCGCCGTTCGCCCGATGTTCCGTGCACCGGGGGCCTGTCCGGTTACAATGGCGGCCCTTTTTTTGCCGATGACCGCTTTTATGACTGACCCCATTCGCCTGTCCAAACGCCTGATCGAAGTGATTGGCTGTTCGCGCCGCGAGGCCGAACTCTACATCGAAGGCGGCTGGGTCACGGTGGATGGTGTGGTCGTAGAAGAGCCCCAGTTCAAAGTCGCTGAACAGCGCGTGGAACTGCTGCCCAATGCCGTCCTGGCGCCGATCGAGCCAGTCACCTTGCTTCTGAATGTGCCCAATGGGCATAACCCGGAACGCGCAGTGGAAGGCATCAGCTCGGCCAATCACTGGCCGGAAGACAGTTCGGGGATTCGCCCGTTAAAAGGCCATTTCGCCCGTCTGATCAACTGTGCACCGCTGCAAGCTGGCGCAGATGGCCTGCATGTACTGACCCAGGATTGGCGCATCGAGCGCAAGCTCAAGGAAGACCTGAGCAAACTGGAGCAGGAATATGTGGTCGAAGTCGTCGGCACCCTGAGTGCAAGTCAGCTCAAACGCCTGGCACACGGCCTGACTTTTAATGGCGTGGCCTTGCCACCCTGCAAGGTCAGCTGGCAGAACGAAACCCGCCTACGCTTCGCTTTGAAGAACCCGCTGCCCGGACAGATCGTGTTCATGTGCAACAGCGTCGACCTCAAAGTGCTGGGTATGAAGCGCATCCGTATCGGCGGTGTGTCGATGGCCAAGGTTCAGCCTGGGCAATGGCGCTACCTGGCCGGCAAAGAACGCTTCTAATCATTTTTTAACGGCTGCTTTGAGCCGCCGCCTTTTCAGGACCTTTCCATGCTTAACAACGACGTACTGCGCAGCCTGCGCTACACCCTCGACATCAGCGACGCGCAGATGGTCGACATCATTAAGCTCAGCGGCAAACAGGTTGCTCCCAGCGACCTCGCGGCCATGCTCAAGAAGGAAGACGAAGAAGGCTTTACCCCATGCGACGACGAGCTGATGGCACATTTCCTCGATGGTCTGGTGTTCTTCAAGCGCGGCAAGGATGACAGCCGCCCCGCTCAGCCACTGGAGCTGCCCGTCACCAACAACATGGTGTTGAAGAAACTGCGCGTGGCCTTCGAGCTGAAGGAAGACGACATGCACACGATCATGAACAGCGTCGACTGCCCGGTTTCCAAGCCGGAGATGAGTGCGCTGTTCCGCAAGTTCGGCCACAGCAACTACCGCACCTGCGGCGATCAGTTTCTGCGCAACTTCCTTAAGGGCCTGACCCTGCGCGTTCGCGGCTGAGTCCCAACGCCTCGCTGCCATGCCCGCCCGCATGGCAGCGTATTTCCACAGGCAATGATGACTGCCATGGCGCGGTCAGATGATTAGGGTAGTGGCACTCATCCGTTAAAAGGATTCGCCATGCACCCCTACTTCAGCCTGCAAGGCCGCACCGCCCTGGTTACCGGTGGCACCCGCGGCATCGGCAAAATGATCGCCAAAGCCTTTGTCGAAGCCGGCGCCACGGTCTACGTCTGCGCGCGTGACGGCGAAGCCTGCGCGCAAACCGCTGCCGAACTATCGGCCTTTGGCACCTGCCACGGCATCGCCGCCAACCTAGCGAGCGAGGAAGGTGTGCACGTGTTGGCTGAGCAGTTGGCCGGCAAGATCAACAGCCTGGATATTCTGGTTAACAACGCCGGCACCACCTGGGGCGCGCCGCTAGAAAGCTATCCGGTCAAGGGCTGGGAAAAGGTCATGCAACTCAACGTGACCTCGGTGTTCAGCTGCATCCAGCAATTGCTGCCGCTGCTGCGCAAGGCAGGCAGCGCGGCTAATCCGGCGCGAGTGATCAATATCGGCTCGGTCGCCGGCATCACCTCCCACGGCGAAGACGCCTACGCCTATGGCCCGAGCAAGGCGGCGCTGCATCAGCTGTCGCGCATGCTCGCCCGCGAGCTGGTCGGCCAACATATCAACGTCAACGTAATCGCGCCGGGGCGCTTCCCGAGCAAGATGACTCAGCATATCGCAACCGACGAGGCCGCCATGGCCGAAGACACCGCGCTGATCCCGATGCAGCGCTGGGGCCGCGAAGAGGAAATGGCCGCCCTGGCGATCAGCCTGGCGAGCACCGCCGGGGCCTATATGACCGGCGCGATCATCCCGATCGACGGCGGTTTTCACCTCTAGTCAGGTACTATGGCGGCGTTTTCACTCGATCACGCCGCCATGCCCTACTCGGTTTCGCCCATCGGTTTTGTCCGCTCCTGCTTCAAGGAGAAGTTCGCCATTCCCCGTCAGCCGCAATTGGCCCCGGCGGCCCGTGGCGTACTGGAGCTGGTCGCGCCCTTCGATAACGGCGATGCAGTGCAGGGATTGGAGCAGGTCAGCCATGTCTGGCTGCTGTTTCTGTTTCACCAGGCGCTGGAAGACAAGCCGCGCCTGAAGGTGCGCCCGCCGCGCCTGGGCGGCAATCAGTCGGTCGGCGTATTCAGCACCCGCGCCACCCACCGGCCCAATGGCATCGGCCAGTCGGTGGTCAAACTGGACAAGGTCGAAGCTGGAAAACTGTGGCTGTCCGGTATCGACCTACTCGACGGCACCCCGGTGCTGGATATCAAACCCTACGTGCCCTATGCCGACAGCGTCGCCGGAGCCTACAACCGCATCGCCAACAGCGCGCCGGCGCTGATCGAAGTCAGCTGGCAGGACAGTGCACTGATCCAGGCAAACCAACATGGGCAGCGCCTGAATGAGCCGCTGGTCGAGTTGATCGAGCAATGCCTGGCCCAGGACCCGCGCCCCGCCTATCAGCAGCCCAGCCCGGAACGCCGCTATGGCGCTTGCTTCTGGGATGTCGATGTGCACTGGCACTACCCGCAGCCTGGCAGCATTTGCGTGCTGGAAGTCGTACCCGCCGGCTGACCCAGCTCGCGCCAGCCCACACTCGCACATAGGCTGATCAGTTATTTTGTCTTATATTTACCAGATAAATGTATACAAAATAGGATACTCACCATGCTCGAACGCCCCGGTCGCCTCAATGGCTTGCGCCATATCGCCCTGCTGGTCCCTGACTTAGAAGCCTGCGAACGCTTCTACGTGGATATTCTCGGCATGCAGGTGCTGCACCGCGCCAATCCAGACCTGGTCTACCTGACCTGCGGCAATGACAACCTGTCCCTGGGTCGCGCTTCTGTGCCCAGCAGCGGCGAGCAGGCGGTGGATCACTACGGCTTTATCGTCGACAGCATCGATGAGCTGCACGCCTGGTACGCCTACTTCAAGGCATACGGCGTGACCCTGCTTGACCGCCCCTTCGCCCATGGTGACGGCGCGCACAGCTTCCACCTGCTCGACCCCGCCGGTAACAAGGTACAGCCGATCTACCATCCGGCCGTCTCCGGGCAGCGCTTCAGCAGCACGCAATAACAGGCAGTACGCCGTCGTCACGGCGTTCTACACTGAGTAGACGCCCGTCAGCAGTGATCGGCAAAGCCCTGCAGGCGACAAACAGACGTGCACTGTTCAACGCCTTGCGGGTATGGTGAGTGCAAGGGTCATGCTGCCAAAGCGCCAGTAAGCGGCCCGATAAACCGTCATCACACATCGACACACTGTGAACGCATGAAAGCCAGCACCTACGCGCCGACCGAAAACCTTGTCGATCTGCTGCTCGACGCCATCTGCGTGGTCGACAAACGCGGCCGCTTTGTTTTTGTCAGTGCGGCCTGCCAGCGCATTTTCGGCTACAGCGCAGAAGAAATGATCGGCCAGGTGATGATCGAAATGGTCCACCCCGAAGACCGCGCCAAAACCCTGCTGGCGGCGAAGGAAGTAATGGCCGGGGTGCATAAACCACAGTTTGAAAACCGTTACCTGCGCAAGGATGGCAGTAGCGTGCATATCCTCTGGTCTGCACGCTGGTCGGAAGATGATCAGGTGCGCGTCGCTGTGGCCCACGACATCACCGAGCGTAAGCGCAGCGAAGCCCTGCAGACCGCGCTGTATGGCATTTCCGAAGCTGCTCATTCGGCCAAGGACCTGCTTGGCCTCTTTCAGCAGGTGCACCAGATTATTGGCGAACTGTTGCCAACCCTGAGCTTTTCCGTCGCCTTGTATGACGAACAAAACGACGAATTAAGCTTCCCCTACCCTGCCGAACCCCTTCCCATTCCGCTGACTGATTCGCCGCTGAATGCCGTCACGTTGAGTGCTCAGGTCATTCGCAGCGGCAACACTTTGCTGTTGCCCAATGCCAGCCAGCCGCATCCTGAATCGCCACACAGCTGGCTGGGCGTGCCGCTGCACTCACATAGAGGCATCATCGGCGCACTGCTGGTACAAAGCAGCGCCTCCACCCGCTACAGCGAACGTGATCAGGAATTACTGCAATTCGTCTCGACCCAGGTGGCTGCGGCCATTGAGCGCCAGCAAATGCTCAGCCGGCTGCAGTTTATGGCGCAGTACGACCAACTCACCCGACTGCCCAATCGCGAACTCCTGCGCGACCGTCTGCATACGGCCTTGGCCCGCGCACGTCGCGAGCAGTCGCAGGTCGCGCTGCTGTTCCTTGACCTGGACAAGTTCAAGCAGGTCAACGACAGCTTCGGTCATGCCGCGGGCGATCAACTGCTGCAGGGTGTCGCTCAACGTATCCAGCTGTGCCTGCGCGAGTCCGATACGGTGGCACGCTTTGCCGGGGACGAGTTCGTCGTGCTGTTAGAAGACTTTCACTCGACCGATCACGCCAGCGTGGTAGCCGAGAAAATCCGCCAGAGCCTCAATCAACCCTTTGAGGTGTGTGGCCAGAGCCAGACCGTCCTGCCCAGCATCGGCATCGCCCTGTACCCCCAGCACGCCCAAGACGAGCAGCAACTGCTGCAACATGCCGACAACGCCATGTACCAAGCCAAGCAGAAAGGCGGCAACCGTGCGCACAGCGCCTTAGCGCTGGAATAGCGCGCATAAAAAAGCCCGCCATGAGCGGGCTTTTGATAACGGCAGGCTTACTTCTCGACGAAGGCACGCTCAATCAGGTAATCACCCGGCTCACGCATACGTGGCGAAACGGTCAGGCCGAACTCGTTGAGCACTTCGCTGGTTTCATCCAGCATGCTCGGGCTGCCGCAGATCATCGCGCGGTCGTCCTGAGGATTGATCGGCGGCAGGCCAATGTCTTGGAACAGCTTGCCACTGCGCATCAGGTCGGTCAGACGTCCCTGGTTCTCGAACGGTTCACGGGTCACCGTCGGGTAGTAGATCAGCTTGTCCTTCAGCGCATCACCGAAGAACTCATTCTTCGGCAGGTGCTCGGTGATGAATTCACGGTAGGCCACTTCATTCACATAGCGCACGCCGTGAACCAGAATCACCTTCTCGAAACGCTCATAGGTTTCCGGGTCCTGAATAACACTCATAAACGGTGCCAAGCCAGTGCCCGTGCTGAGCAGGTACAGGTGCTTGCCCGGCTTGAGGTCATCCAGTACCAGGGTCCCGGTGGGTTTCTTGCTGATGATGATCTCATCGCCTTCCTTGAGGTGCTGCAACTGCGAGGTCAGCGGGCCATCCGGCACCTTGATACTGAAGAACTCCAGATGCTCTTCCCAGTTCGGGCTGGCAATCGAATAGGCGCGCATCAGCGGACGGCCGGTTTCCTGCTGCAAGCCGATCATCACGAACTGACCATTCTCGAAACGCAGACCCGGATCACGGGTGCACTTGAAGCTGAACAGCGTGTCGTTCCAATGGTGAACGCTAAGAATGCGCTCGGCGTTAAGATTGCTCATGTTCGGAGCTCCGCAAAGGTAATGTCGCCTGCGCGCCTGTGCGCAATTGCACGGCATTATAATGAGCGGCAGAATATCTGTTAACTTGATTATCAAGATATAGGTTATCGGTTATATAGATATGCGATTTACCCTCAGACAATTGCAAGTCTTCGTCGCCGTGGCTCAGCATGAAAGCGTGTCGCGCGCGGCCGATTCCCTGGCCCTGTCGCAATCAGCCACCAGTACTTCGCTCAGCGAACTGGAGCGTCAGTCCGACTGCCAGCTGTTCGACCGCGCCGGTAAGCGCCTGGGCCTCAACGCACTGGGCCTGCAACTGCTGCCACAAGCAGTCGCATTCCTCGATCAGGCCAAAGAAATCGAACGCCTGCTGGGCGGCAAGAGCGGCTACGGCTCGCTGAATGTTGGCGCCACGCTCACCGTCGGCAACTACCTGGCCACCCTGCTGATCGGCAGTTTTATGCAGCGCCACCCGGAGTGCCGGGTCAAGCTGCAGGTACACAACACCGCCTATGTGGTGCAACAGATTGCCCACTACGAACTAGATATGGGCATGATCGAAGGTGACTGCCAGCACCCGGATATCGAGGTGCAGCCCTGGGTTGAAGATGAGCTGGTGGTGTTCTGCGCGCCGCAACATGCGCTGGCGCAGCGCGGTGAAGCGAGCCTCGACGAGCTAACGCGCGAGGCGTGGATTCTGCGTGAACAAGGCTCCGGTACGCGCCTGACCTTTGACCAAGCCATGCGCCATCACCCCAGCAGCCTGAATATTCGCCTTGAGCTGGAACACACCGAGGCGATCAAACGTGCGGTGGAATCAGGCCTAGGGATTGGCTGCATTTCCCGCCTGGCACTGCGCGATGCCTTTCGCCGCGGCAGCCTGGTGGCGGTGGAAACCCCCGAGCTGGATCTACGCCGACAGTTCTACTTTATCTGGCACAAACAGAAGTACCAGACCGCCGCCATGCGTGAGTTCATCGAGCTGTGCCGCGCCCTGACCGCCGGCGTGACGCGCAGCGACCAGATCGTCCTGCCGACTATTGCCTGAAAGGCGGATTAACCGAGCAGGATAATCGCCCACACCAAGGCAATCAGGCTGAGGGCGGTGAACTGCGCGGCACTGCCCATGTCCTTGGCATTCTTCGACAGCGGGTGCAGCTCCAGGGATATACGGTCGATGGCCGCCTCCACTGCCGAGTTAAGCAGTTCGATGATCAGCGCCAGCAGACACACCGCGACCATCAAGGCGCGTTCAACGCGGCTGACATCCAGGTAGAACGCCAAAGGCACAAGTATCAGGTTGATCAACAACAGCTGGCGAAACGCGGCTTCACCGGTAAAAGCGGCGCGCAGGCCGGCCAGCGAGTAACCAGTGGCATTGAGTACACGTTTAAGGCCGGTCTGGCCTTTGAATGGAGACATTGAGGGTCATCACAACGAGAGGAGGAAAACAGCGCGGCAAGCCTGCCAGGCAAAGATTAACGGACGCTTAACCGTCCGTTTGTGAAGGAATCGACTCCAGCTGTTGCAGCAGCAAGGCCGCTTGAGTCCGAGTACGCACTCCCAGTTTACGGAAGATCGCCGTCACATGGGCCTTCACCGTGGCCTCAGACACGTTGAGTTCATAGGCGATCTGCTTATTCAGCAAGCCATCACAGACCATGGTCAGCACCCGGAACTGCTGCGGCGTCAGGCTGGCCAGCCCTGCACTGGCGGCTTTGGCTTCAGCCGACAAGGCAATCGCTTCCTGAGTCTGCTGTGGCCACCAGACCTCGCCATCCAACACCAGACGTACTGCCTGCTGGATCGTCTCCAGCGGGCTGGATTTGGGGATAAAGCCACTGGCGCCGAACTCCCGCGAGCGCGCGACTATGGACGGCTCTTCCTGAGCGGAGATCATCACCACCGGAATATGCGGGTACTGCCCTCGGAGCAACACCAAGCCTGAGAAGCCATAAGCGCCGGGCATATTGAGATCAAGCAGAACCAGGTCCCAGTCGGTCTTCTGTGCCAGGCAGGCTTCCAACTCGGCAATGCTGGCGGCTTCGACCAGCCGTACATCGGGCCCCAACCCCAGGGTTAACGCTTGTTGCAAGGCACTGCGAAACAGGGGGTGATCGTCGGCAATGAGGATTTCAAAAGCGGCCATGGTAAATCCTGTTTTTGTTATGTGGGTACCCGCCAGGGTACTGTCCAGGGCACGGTGAACAATGCGCCAGGCCACAGGGTTGCGGCGCAACCAAGCCTGAAAACGCAGAAAAGCGACCAAGCATGCCCAGCACTGACGGGGTGGTCAAGCACGACGCTTTGCGGCACAGTTCGCAGCTTTGCCGACGAGAGCCTGAAATGCGAAGCCACGCCCTGCGCGCCGACCTGTTAATGCTGCTGACTGCCATGATCTGGGGCTCGGCGTTTGTAGCTCAGCGCCTGGGCATGGACTCCGTAGGCCCGTTTCTCTACAGCGGCCTGCGTTTTGGCTTGGCAGCACTGATTCTGCTGCCAGTACTACGCCTGCTGGAAGGTCGCAGCAACAGCGCGACAGTCGCACCACTGAACCGCCAGCTGCTGCGTGGCGGCGTGCTGATGGGCTTGGCCCTAGCTTTGGGGATCAACCTGCAGCAGGTTGGCCTGCTGTTTACCAGCGTGACCAACTCCGGTTTCATCACTGGGTTGTACGTGATCATCGTGCCGCTGCTAGGGCTGTTTATTGGCCATAAAACCGGCCTGGGTATCTGGTTGGGCGCCTGCCTGGCAGTGGTCGGCATGTTCCTGCTCAGCGTCGGCGAGGGCTTTACCGTGGCCTCCGGCGATTGGCTGCAACTGGCCGGGGCGTTCGTGTGGGGTGTGCATGTACTGCTGGTGGGCTTCTTTGCCGGGCGCCATGACCCGCTGCGCCTGGCGCTGGTGCAGTTCATCACCTGCGCGGTAATCAGCCTGGTGCTGGCAGTAATCTTCGAGGAAATTCAGCTGGACGCGATCATCGCCGCGGGACCGGCGATTCTCTACGGCGGCATCTTCGGCGTAGCCATCGGTTTTACTTTACAGGTGGTGGCGCAGAAAGACGCCATCGCCTCGCATGCGGCCATTATCCTCTCACTGGAAGCGGTATTTGCCGCCATCGCCGGGGCCTGGCTACTCGGTGAATCACTGGAACTGCGTGGCTACTTCGGCTGCGCACTGATGTTTGCCGGCATGCTGTTGGCGCAGTTGTGGCCCAAGAAGCTGGCCCACTAGCCGCTAGAGAAACGCGCGCAGGCGTTCGTGCAACGGATCATCCAATGGCACCGCACGCGGTGCCTTGGCAGCCAGGTAGTGCTGACTAAAAACATCCAGGTAAGCATTCAAACCATCCGCCGCGCGCTGGTCGCCTGCCAACTCCAGGCACAGTGCCGCGACCTCGGCCGTGCAGAAATGGTCATCGCGCTTGGAGCGTCGCAGCTTGTAGCGTGACAGCTGCTCAGCCTGCAGGCTGAGTACGGGTAGGCTATCGAGGTAGGGGCTTTTGCGAAACATCTTGCGCGCCTCGCTCCAAGTGGCATCCAGCAGCACAAACAAAGGCCGCTTACCGGGCGCGGGTTGAACTTCGCTGACCACCCGTTCGGCGGCCACGTATTCACCCGGAAACACCAGATAAGGCTGCCACTGCGGATCGTTCAGCAACGCCGGCAACTCGGCATCAACCTCGACACGTGACCAGCCGAATGCCGACGTATCAGCCAGCACATCGGCAATCAGCCAGCCGGTATTGCTCGGTTTGAGCGCCTCGACATCGTGCATCAACAGACATACCGCTGACGTAGCGGCAATGCGCGGACGCCAGGCACACAGGCAATGGGTCATCACCAAACGGCACTCGTCACAACGCACTGAGCGGCTACCACGGGCCAAAAAAGGTTTAGCACTGCGGGCAATCCGCGCAGCGCGTAAACGCGAGACAGCGTGGCTCATCAGGCGTACACCTGACAGATAAGAAGAAACGGCATGAGTCATCCTGGGGTCAGCAAGCGCGGCAGTCTATCAAAGCCCGCTCAGGCGTATTCAACCGTGCGTCTTACGTGACCTACCGTGGTAACTGCGTAAGTGTCGGCAGACGAGTAAGATAGGCGCCACTGAACCTCTGCCCGGCAACGCCGGTCAGAAGGTGCGAATCGACTTTGGAGAACCCCATGCTGCGTTTGATCAGCCTGACCCTGGCAGTGAGTCTGCCCCTGTTTGCCCATGCCGCTACCCTGAAAGACTTTGAGCTGAGCAAAACCCTGGAAAAAGTCGCGCGCGAGAGCAGCGTAGGCACGCCACGAGCAATCAATGAAGACATTCTTGATCAAGGTTATACCGTTGATGGCAGTGAGCTGGTCAACCACCTCAGCGTACGCAGCGAGCATGCGGCACAAATGCGTGGCAACCCGGATGTGGTTCGCGCACAACTGGCTAACAGCGTGTGCCGCAACACCGGGTATCGCCAGTTATTGGCCCGCGGCGCGGCGCTGCGTTATGAATTCAGCGAATACAAAAGCAACCGCCCAGTGACCACCGAGCGTTTCAGCAAAGCCGACTGCGGTCTTTAATCCTCAGCTATCCGTTTGCTCCGCGCGCCGCTGCTCATCATCGGCGCGCAGATCGGCTAACAAGGCATGCATATAGCGCGAACGCCTGACGCCGCCCTCAAGACGATGCAAACACTCTTCTTCCAGGCTTATCTGGTTCTGCTGTGCTGCCTGCTGTAACAAGCGGTACAAATCGGCATCAAGATCCAAAGTCAATTTAGGCATACCTGCCCCTCCTTTTCCCACACCCACTGGCCTGCACTAACGCAGACAGTGTGGTTCTCCCCGCCCTTGCACGGCAGCTTGCTCCTCGGCACTGAGCAAATCGCCAAGCGGTTTTTCCAGCAACGCGGCAGCGGCCTCCAGCACATGCGCCCAGCTCGCCTGGTTGGCGAACAACATACCGGCTTCATCCAGGGTGCCACCTCGATTACGGTAGCCCAGCACCCGACTGTGTCGAGCCTCACCCAGCAGCGGCCACAGATGCCCACGGGCAACTTCCGGGCGCATATGGGTGAGCAGCACACGCTTTATGCTGGCAGCCGGGAATAACCGCTCTACCCGCTCGGCATCGACAATCACCGCCTGTTCCCAGGTATCGCGAGCAGCACGAAAACGCCCCGGCTCTTGCAAGTAAACCAGACGCCAGGCGCACCCGGCCGCGCTCAGACGAACGGCCGCGCGCTGCATTTCCGCCAACTGATAACTGCCGGTGGCGATCAGCAGCAATGGCTGCTCGCCTTGCTTCTCAGCCAGCACAACAGCGCCATCCTGCGCCAGCTGCTCGGCCTGTTCGCGAGTGAATACACAAGGCCGCTCACGTTTGGCTATCACCATGCAGGCGATCTGACCACGCGCCTGATAGATGTCTGGCAGCAGCGCCAATACCGAATTGTGATCGGCTGGAAAGATCACCCGCACCATATCGCTCATCTCACCGAGCAACGCCTCACAGAAGGTGGTGTCCTGGTGCGATTGCTGATTCTTGCCGTTCTCCCAGGTGTGCGATGTAGCCACCAGCGGCCAGCCAAGCCAGCCTGCCGGCCGGCCGGCCTCTTTCTGCTGACGGGCAAAAATGATCCGCTGACGTACTGCGCCAAGCATCTTCACGCAGAACGCCTCATAGCTCGCCACCAGATTCAGACCACCCTGGTTGGCCAGGCAGGCAGACACCACGGCTTCTTCATTGAGCGCAGTGATGATGGCGCCATCCAGCGCTTCCTGTTCGCTCTCCGGCGCGGTCACCCGGTGCTTGAGCGCCTTGAGGACGCCACCCAGACGATTGCTGGCCAGCTCATCGGGGTTACCAACACGCGGACGCAACTGCGGATTGGCCTGCACCAAATCGACAAAGAAACGATCCAGGGCCAGCATCGGCGAGCAGGCGCCGTCCTGATACTGCAACTCAGGCAGTTTTGGCAGCGCTGGATGACGCAGCGCCAGCGGGTTATCGCGCTCCAGCGGGCGGGAGCCTCGATCCGCAAACAGTGCGCAGGCGGCGCTCAGCTCTTCCGGCGCGACCCAAAGCTGCGTCGCATGCTGATTGAACAGCTCGCGGGACACCCCATCGGTGTGCGGGTTGGCCGGCAACGGCAGGTTGTGCGCCGCATTGCTGCCAGCGCCATAGAAGCCGAAGCCCTTGAGCGTTTCGGCAATGCCATAGGGAATCGGCAGCGGATAGTTCAACACACCATCGTGCAACTCCTGCACGCGGTGCCCCATACGCTGCTCCATGTCCCACAACGCGCAGACAAAAGCCGCCGGGTCGCGGCCATCGAAACTCACGGGATCAAAGCCGCAATGACGCAGGTGCTCACGGAAGTTATCCAGCCCGGCGGGCGTCGCCAGCTCGGTGCGTTGCTCGATGCGCCGACCATTGGCAATCATCAGCGGCAACGCCACGCCGCAGTCCTCGGCGCGCCACCAGCGTGGCATCCAGTCACTACCGCGTTGCTCTTCGGCCGCACCATCGGAGAGGAAGGCCACCAGCTTCTCGCCGGGTAACGGCAGATGAGCATATTGCAGCTCGGCAAAGCCCAGATAGCCGCCTTCGGCAATACCACCTGCCGTATGCGGATTGACGTGGCTGCCCAGCGGCGCGCTGACCTGGCCGGCGGCGTTCTGCGCATAGCTGTAGAAGTCCGCCACCAACTGGCTCATCCCGGCCTCGTCACAGGGGTAACGCTCGGCCTGTTCCGGGTGCTGATTGGCCGTTAGCAGGTTGAGCGCCTCGATGGCTGCCACACAGTGGCCCTGGCCCATCAGCCAGCCACGGGTTTCCCCGGTCAGGTTATTCAACGCCAGGTAACCGGCATAGGCCGGCACCATATTCAGCGCACCTCCGGTATGCCCTTCGGGCGACACCTTGAAGTCCTCTGCAGCCAACGCCTCGCCATCGAGGCGCACGCGCTGGGCATAGGTCATATGCACCACCAGCCAAAGCCCTGCGGCCGTCAGCCGATCCAGCGCGTGAAAGTGGCGGTAGACGCTCGGCAGATCCGCCTGCACACCGGCCTGCACCAACTGGTGGGCCATGCGGTAGACCGCGGCAAAGGTCTGCGGACTGTGCTGCAAAGGACCATAACCGCGCTGCCAGGCGGCGAAGGTTGGCTCAAGACGGGCATGCTCGGCCAACTCGCTGGCGCTGGGAAATAGCTGGATCATATGCGGCTCCGATAGTTTTAATCAGCTTAGAGCGCGGGATACAGGCAGATGCTGACCTGTATCAAAACCCCCGGTTACCTGATGGGACAGCCTTAAGCGCCACCCATTCAACTTGTTCAAGGATTAGCCATGGCCCTGCTCAACTTCCTCGGCGCAATTCAACAAGTCACCGGTTCCTGCTACCTGATCGAAAGCCGCGACGGGGCACGGGTATTACTCGACTGCGGCATGCGTCAGGGCCGCCGCGAAGAGGAAGACGGCAACCGCGCGCCGTTTGCCTTTGACCCGCACAGCCTAGACGCCGTGGTGATTTCTCATGCGCACATCGACCACACCGGCCTGCTGCCGAAACTCACGGCAGCCGGCTATCGCGGACCGATCTTCGCCACTGATGCGACCTGTGAGCTGATGGAGTTGATGCTGCTCGACGCAGCCTTTCTTCAGGAGAAAGACGCGGAGTGGGAAAACAAATGGCGCGCGCGGATGGGCAAGGCGCCAATCAGCCCGCTCTACACCACCGCCGACGCCGAACAGGCGCTGAGCCAACGCCGGCCAATGATTTATGGCGAAAGCCGCGAAGTGGCCAAGGGTGTGCAGGTCACCTTTCACGATGCCGGGCATATCCTCGGCTCGGCGATTGTCGAACTCGAAGTGCAGGACCATCACCTGACCCGCCGCTTGGTGTTCTCCGGCGACCTGGGCAATACCTGTTCACCCTTGATGCAAGACTCCAGCACGCTAAACAAAGCCGATGTGGTGCTGCTGGAATCGACCTACGGCGATCGCGATCACCGCTGCAGCGAGGACACCCTGGAAGAACTGGCGGAGATTCTGCAGCAGGCCCATCGCGATGACGGCAACGTCCTGATCCCCTCCTTCGCCGTCGGTCGTACCCAGGACCTGATCTACTACCTTGGGCGCTTCTACCACGAAGGGCGACTGCCGCAGCAGGCGGTGTTTCTCGACAGCCCCATGGCAATCCGCGCCAACGCCATCTACTCGCGTTTTCAGGACCAGTTTGCCGCCGAAGACCGCGCCGCCTTTCAGGCCCGCGGCAGCAAACGCATCGAAGACTGGCTACCGATCCTGCGCTGCACGCCGAGCCCGGAAGAATCGATGGCGATCAACCGGATACAGAGCGGCGCAATCATCATCGCCGGCAGCGGTATGTGCACCGGCGGGCGCATTGTCCATCACTTCAAGCACAACCTCTGGCGCGAGAATTGCCACCTGATCTTTCCCGGTTTCCAGGCCAAGGGTACGCTGGGACGCAGCATTGTCGATGGTGCGCAGAACGTGAAAATCCTCCATCAGCGCATCGCGGTAAAAGCCAAGGTGCATACCCTCGGCGGCTTCTCCGCGCATGCCGGGCAATCACAGCTGCTCGACTGGGTCAGCCACTTCGAGCACCACCCCGAGCTGTACCTGGTGCATGGCGAGCTGGAGAAGATGCAGGCCCTGCAACTGGCCTTGCGCGAGCGTCTGAACTGGATCGCCAACATCCCTGAACCAGGCGAGCAAATCGCCCTCTGATGCAGTCCTGGCATGGGCTGTCGGTTGTCACACATGGGCATGCGTCGCACAATCCCTCAGCCAGCAGCCATACTCAGGACAAGGCCGACGCAGCAAGAGGCTGCTCGGCCGGCAACCAGAAGGAGAAGTTGTATGCCCGATGAATCGGACGATTTTCTGTCCCGGCATTTTCAGACCAGTGGCGTCGACCTGACCACCCGAGTGGAAGAACTGGGCATCCTCGCCGCACCGCCCGACAGCCCCAACACCAAGCTCTACCAGGCCATGCTCGGCACGGTTGTGCGCATGGCGCAGGCTGATCGCAACCGCTGGGATGCCAAGATCATGCTGCAGACCCTACGCGAAATGGAGCATGCCTTCAGCACACTGGAACAGTTCAAACGGCGGCGCAAAGTGACCGTCTTCGGCTCGGCGCGCACCCCGTCCAGCCACCCGGTTTACCGTCTGGCCCGGGACCTGGGCGCTACCCTGGCCAAGCACAACCTGATGGTCATTACCGGCGCCGGTGGCGGCATTATGGCGGCCGCCCATGAAGGTGCCGGGCTGGAAAACAGCCTGGGCTTCAATATCACCCTGCCCTTCGAACAAGGCGCCAATGCCACTGTGCAAGGCAGCAACAACCTGTTGTCGTTCCACTTCTTCTTTCTGCGCAAACTGTTCTTCGTCAAGGAGGCCGACGGCCTAGTGCTCTGCCCCGGTGGTTTCGGCACCCTGGACGAAGCACTGGAAGTGCTGACCCTGATCCAGACCGGGAAAAGCCCACTAGTACCCGTGGTGCTGCTCGACCAACCTGGCGGCACCTTCTGGACCAGCGCCCTGACGTTTTTGCAGGAACAACTGCAGGACAACGGCTATATCCTGCCCAGCGATATGCGCCTGATGCGCCTGGTGCACAGCGCCGAAGAAGCAGCCGAGGAAATCGCCCAGTTCTACCGCAACTATCACTCCAGCCGCTGGCTCAAGGAACGCTATGTGATCCGCCTCAACCACGCGTTGAGCGAAGTGGCCATACAGCAGCTGAACGATGAGTTCCACGACCTGTGCATGCACGGCGACTTCCAGCAGCAAGCGCGCTGCGACTCCGAGCAGGACGAACCGGAACTGTGCCATATGACGCGCCTGGCCTTTGCCTTTAACGGGCGCAACCACGGCCGTTTGCGCGAACTCCTCGACCTGGTCAATCAGCCGCAGAACTGGACGGAAAACGCCTGAGCTGCCGCCCAGCCGATAGCCTGCTTGCGGGTTATCGACAATCTCGACTCAGCTGGCTAACGAGAAAAGATCATCCACACGCATTTCAGTACGGAAAGCATTGGCTTCCAGTACTGCAGCATCATCGGCGTGTGAAAGTAAGTAATGGGTAAAACGGAAGTACTGATACAAGCAGCCCGAACAACAGCCAGCTGCGGCTTAGTCGTCCAGTGCACCGCGTAGCAGCCGCCCAATCAGCTCAGGCGGATAACCTCGATAGCTAAGAAAGCGGCCTTGCTGGGCACGCTCACGAGCATCACGGGGTAGCTCACCGGCAAACTTGCGTTGCCAGGTTTCCTTCAGATGTTCACGCCAGTCGATACCACTGTCGCGCAAGGCTTGTTCGACATCACTGCGGGCCAAGCCACGCTGGGTCAGCTCTTCACGAATGCGCAACGGCCCGTAGCCGGAACGCGCACGGTAACTGACAAAGGCCTCCAGATAACGCGCCTCAGACAACAGACCTTCTTCTGCCAGGCGATCGAGAGCGGCTTCGATCAACTCATCCGCCGCTCCACGACTGCGCAACTTGCGGGTCAACTCGACCCGACCATGTTCGCGCCGCGCCAGCAGATCCATGGCAGCCCGCCGCACCGCGACGGGGTTATCCAGAGCAATGGACATAGACGGGCAAATCAGGCGTCGGCGTCAGCCAGGTCATCAGCCGTGGAGTTGGCCTTGACCGTCGGACTGACCACCAGCAACTTCTCACGGATCAAACCTTCAATGGTGCGTGCCACTTCCGGGTTGTCTTCAAGATATTTGGCCGAATTGGCCTTGCCCTGACCGATCTTGTTACCTTGGTAGCTGTACCAGGCGCCGGATTTTTCCAGCAGACCGAGCTGCACGCCGAGGTCGATGATCTCGCCGTTGCGGTAGATGCCCTTGCCGTAAAGAATCTGGAACTCGGCCTGACGGAACGGCGGCGCGACCTTGTTCTTCACCACTTTGACGCGGGTTTCGCTACCCACCACTTCGTCGCCTTCCTTCACCGCGCCGGTACGGCGGATGTCCAGACGAACCGAGGCGTAGAACTTCAGGGCGTTACCACCGGTGGTGGTTTCCGGGCTGCCGAACATCACGCCGATCTTCATGCGGATCTGGTTGATAAAGATCACCAGACAGTTGGCGTTCTTGATGTTGCCGGTGATCTTGCGCAGCGCCTGGCTCATCAGACGGGCCTGCAGGCCCACGTGCATATCGCCCATTTCGCCTTCGATTTCCGCCTTCGGCACCAGGGCTGCCACGGAGTCGATCACGATCACGTCGATGGCGTTGGAGCGCACCAGCATGTCGGTGATTTCCAGAGCCTGCTCGCCGGTATCCGGCTGCGAAACCAGCAGGTCATCAACGTTGACGCCCAGCTTGCCAGCGTACTCAGGATCGAGTGCATGCTCAGCATCGACGAAAGCGCAGGTGGCACCGAGCTTCTGTGCTTCGGCGATAACCGACAAGGTCAGGGTGGTTTTACCGGAAGACTCAGGGCCGTAGATTTCGACGATACGGCCTTTCGGCAGACCGCCAATGCCCAGCGCGATATCCAGACCCAGCGAGCCGGTGGAGATGGCCGGAATCGCCTGACGATCATGATCGCCCATGCGCATCACTGCACCTTTGCCGAATTGTTTTTCAATTTGGCCCAGGGCTGCCGCCAAGGCGCGCTTCTTATTCTCGTCCATTTAAGTCCTCACGTAATCAAGAAGGGCCAGCTAGCGGCCACCAACAACTGTATAAGTAGACAGTATTATTCCACAGGGCAAGTCGCCCGCCTACCCCGCGTTTGGATTTTCTTGCGCAAGCAGGCGCAACAGCCCGGCCAGCGCGGCCTCAACCGTTTGTCGGCGAACTTCGCTGCGGTCCCCGGCAAACTGCCGGCGCACACTGAATAGCTGCTCACCATCGCCCCAGGCCAGCCAGACCGTGCCCACCGGTTTCTCCGGCGAACCGCCATCCGGCCCCGCGACACCACTGACTGCCACCGCAAAGCGCGCTCCACTATTGGCCTGCGCACCCCGCACCATGGCCTCGACCACCTCCTGACTCACAGCGCCAACAGTGGCGAACAGCGCCTCAGGAACGCTCAGCTGCTTAGTCTTCTGCCTGTTGGAGTAAGTTACGTAACCGGCTTCAAACCAGGCCGAACTACCGGGAACCCGGGTAATCGCCTCGGCGATGCCGCCGCCAGTGCAGGATTCGGCGGTTGTCACCTGGGCCTTGGTGGCAATCAGCTGTACGCCCAGCTCGGCAGCCAGTTGGGTCAGAGCATATTCATTAGCAGTCATCTGCACTCCGGGGTTAAAGCCAGCCAGGCCGATACCGTACACTAGGCGCTTTTGCGATTCAGCCGGACAGTTAAAACGATGAGCCAAAGCGACCTCAGTTCTCACACGCCGATGATGCAGCAGTACTGGAAGCTGAAAAATCAGCACCCGGAACAGCTGATGTTTTACCGCATGGGCGACTTCTACGAGATCTTCTACGAGGACGCGAAAAAGGCCGCCAAGCTGCTGGATATCACCCTGACTGCGCGCGGCCAGTCCGCCGGCCAGGCCATTCCCATGTGCGGGATTCCCTACCACTCGCTGGAGGGCTACCTGGCCAAGCTGGTCAAGCTTGGCGAATCGGTGGTGATCTGCGAACAAATTGGCGACCCGGCCACCAGCAAAGGCCCGGTGGAACGCCAGGTGGTGCGCATCATCACCCCCGGCACCGTCAGCGACGAGGCGCTGCTCGATGAGCGCCGCGACAACCTGTTGGCAGCGGTACTGGGTGACGAGCGCCTGTTCGGCCTGGCCGTGCTGGATATCACCAGCGGCCGCTTCAGCGTGCTGGAGATAAAGGGCTGGGAAAACCTGCTGGCCGAACTGGAGCGCCTGAATCCGGTTGAATTGCTGATTCCCGATGATTGGCCGCAAGGCTTGCCTGCGGAAAAACGCCGTGGCGTGCGCCGCCGCGCCCCTTGGGACTTCGAACGCGACACTGCACACAAAAGCCTCTGTCAGCAATTCGCCACTCAGGACCTGAAGGGCTTCGGCTGCGAAAACCTGACCCTGGCCATCGGCTCTGCTGGTTGTCTGCTGGCTTACGCCAAAGAAACCCAGCGCACCGCCCTGCCGCACCTGCGCAGCCTGCGTCACGAACGCCTGGACGATACGGTGATTCTCGACGGTGCCAGCCGCCGTAACCTGGAACTGGACATCAACCTGGCCGGTGGTCGCGAAAACACCCTGCAATCGGTGGTCGACCGCTGCCAGACCGCCATGGGCAGCCGCTTGCTCAGCCGCTGGCTAAACCGCCCGCTGCGTGATCGCGCTGTACTGGAAGCACGCCAGGAATCGATTGCCTGCCTGCTGGAGCGCTACCGCTTCGAGACCCTGCAGCCGCAGCTGAAAGAAATCGGCGATCTGGAGCGCATCCTGGCGCGGATCGGTCTGCGTAATGCCCGCCCGCGCGATCTGGCGCGCCTGCGCGACGCCCTCGCAGCGCTGCCCACGCTACAGATGGCCATGACCAATCTGGAAGCGCCGCACCTGAGCGAGCTGGCAGGCGTAGTCAGCACCTACCCGGAGCTGGCCGAACTGCTGGCCCGGGCGATTATCGATAACCCGCCAGCGGTGATCCGCGATGGCGGTGTGCTCAAGACCGGTTACGACGCAGAACTGGATGAGCTGCAATCGCTTAGCGAGAACGCCGGCCAGTACCTGATGGACCTGGAAACTCGCGAGAAAGCCCGCACCGGCCTGGCCAACCTCAAGGTCGGCTACAACCGCGTGCACGGCTACTTTATCGAGCTTCCGAGCAAGCAGGCCGAATCGGCTCCAGCCGACTATATCCGCCGGCAGACCCTGAAAGGTGCCGAGCGCTTTATCACGCCCGAGCTGAAGGAGTTCGAAGACAAGGCGCTGTCGGCCAAAAGCCGCGCCCTGGCCCGCGAGAAGATGCTCTATGACGAGCTGCTCGAACGCCTGATCAGCCACCTCGGCCCGCTACAGGACAGCGCAGCAGCACTGGCCGAGCTGGACGTATTGAGCAACCTGGCCGAACGCGCGCTGAATCTCGATCTCAACCGTCCACGTTTTGTCGATGAGCCGTGCATGCGCATCGACCAGGGCCGTCACCCGGTGGTCGAGCAGGTGCTGACCACGCCGTTTGTGGCCAACGACCTGAGCCTGGACGATGAAACGCGCATGCTGATCATCACCGGGCCGAACATGGGTGGTAAATCCACCTATATGCGCCAGACCGCGTTGATCGTGCTGCTGGCGCATATCGGCAGCTTCGTGCCGGCGAAAAGCTGCGAGCTGTCACTGGTGGATCGCATCTTTACCCGCATCGGCTCAAGCGATGACCTTGCCGGTGGCCGCTCGACCTTTATGGTGGAGATGAGCGAGACCGCCAATATCCTGCACAACGCCAGCGAACGCAGCCTGGTGTTGATGGACGAGGTGGGCCGCGGCACCAGCACCTTCGACGGCCTGTCGCTGGCCTGGGCCGCTGCCGAGCAGCTGGCCAAACTACGCGCCTACACCCTGTTCGCCACCCATTACTTCGAATTGACCGTGCTGCCGGAAAGCCAGCCGCTGGTGGCCAACGTGCACCTCAACGCCACCGAGCACAATGAACGCATCGTGTTCCTCCATCACGTGCTGCCTGGCCCAGCCAGCCAGAGCTATGGCCTGGCCGTGGCGCAACTGGCGGGCGTACCCAATGAAGTGATCCTGCGCGCCCGTGAGCACCTAGCGCGCCTGGAAACCACCAGCCTGCCCCATGAGCTACCGCCGGTACAGCCTGGGCAGACGGCCGCACCGATGCAGAGCGACATGTTCGCCAGCCTGCCGCACCCACTGCAGGAGGAATTACGCAAGATCAATCCGGATGATCTGACTCCGCGCAAAGCGCTGGAACTGTTATATACATGGAAGACACGCTTCTAACGTTTACCCGCGTGAACTGTTAGAATCGCGCGCATTTTTACCATTGCCCGACTTAAAGCCTGAGCCGTGGCCACTAACCCCAGCCTGCTAAAGCCCGCATAGAACGGTGCAGGCTGGCGCCCGAGGAGAGAATCAGAAATGACCTTCGTTGTTACCGACAACTGCGTGAAATGCAAATACACCGACTGCGTGGAAGTCTGCCCGGTGGACTGCTTCTACGAAGGCCCGAACTTCCTGGTGATCCACCCGGACGAGTGCATCGACTGCGCACTCTGCGAGCCTGAATGCCCTGCACAGGCCATCTTCTCCGAAGATGAGGTGCCGGAAGATCAGCAGGAATACATCGAACTGAATGCTGATCTGGCCGAAGTCTGGCCAAATATCACCGAGAAGAAAGAGTCCCTGCCGGACGCTGAAGAGTGGGATGGCGTGAAGGACAAGCTGCAGTATCTGGAGCGCTAGCACTTAGCTCCGCTATCTGCACAAAAAACCCGCCTTGCGCGGGTTTTTACTTTTCTGCAGGCCCGAAATTGCCTGAAGCAAGACCGGCAGAGTGATCTGCAAATGATGGGTACACAAAACGCGGACAAAAAAAAGGGGCGGCTCACGCCGCCCACTCTTTTGTCCCTAGTCCCTGTATTTCCCAGCTCATCATCCTGATGAATCGCGTCTTGCGATGTCCTGATTGTCTTCCTGACAACCTGTGCTTATCCCTGAGCACAGGTGTAATACTAGCGATTTCCGCCTTCCTAACAAGCGCTTAAAACTCCATCCAAATGGTCTTTAACCTTCACCAATAAAAATAAATATTGTTTAAAAACAATAACTTAAAATAACAAGAGCACTTAGCCGGCCGCCTTGCACACCAATTGCTTACGCACCCTGTAAGCAATGACTTACACAAGCACTCACAAAACTCGCCAGGAATAGCTTCTGGCGACACCCATGACGCTCACTAGAAAGTGGCTGCCATGGAACACAGGCACAAAAAACCCGGCCAAGGCCGGGTCGAGTGTTAACTCATCAAGCTCACTGGAACAGTGAGTCGCTCGACAGGCCGTTCTTCTCCAGAATTTCCCGCAGACGCTTGAGTGCTTCGACCTGAATCTGCCGAACGCGCTCACGGGTCAGGCCGATTTCCTGGCCAACCTCTTCCAGGGTGCAGCTTTCATGGCCGCGTAGGCCGAAGCGGCGAATCACCACCTCACGCTGCTTGTCAGTCAGTTCGGACAGCCACTGATCGATGCTCTGTGACAGATCATCATCCTGCAGCAACTCGCAGGGATCGGTCGGACGATCATCGGTCAGGGTATCGAGCAGGGTTTTATCCGAATCCTGGCCCAGTGAAACGTCCACCGAGGACACACGCTCATTCAGGCCTAGCATGCGTTTAACTTCACCCACCGGTTTTTCCAGCAGGTTGGCAATTTCTTCTGCCGAAGGCTCGTGATCGAGCTTCTGGGTCAATTCGCGAGCAGCACGTAGGTAGACGTTGAGCTCTTTGACCACATGAATAGGTAAACGAATGGTACGGGTCTGATTCATGATCGCCCGTTCGATGGTCTGGCGGATCCACCAGGTGGCATAAGTCGAGAAACGGAAACCACGCTCGGGGTCGAATTTCTCCACCGCGCGGATCAGGCCTAGGTTGCCCTCTTCAATCAGATCCAGCAGGGACAAGCCCCGATTGACGTAACGGCGAGCGATTTTCACGACCAAACGCAAGTTGCTTTCAATCATGCGCTTGCGGCCGGCAGGGTCGCCCTTCTGCGCCAAGCGCGCGAAGAACACTTCTTCTTCAGGGGTCAGGAGAGGGGAAAAGCCGATTTCGTTGAGGTACAGCTGAGTGGCGTCAAGCGCGCGGGTGTAATCGATGTACTTATGCTGCTTGCTGCTAGCGGTGGAAGCTTTTGCTTTGCTGCGGGAAAGTGGCGGTTGCGCTTCTTCGTCTGAATCATCGTCAAGGACAATAGCAGGCTCCATCAGGAGCACTTCATCATCGACGTCAAACTCCGGCGCTTCTTTTTTATTGAGAGCCATTTTTGTTATTCCTTGCTGAGTTCGACAGCAAGCCCTAGCGCGACCAAATCCCTGGTTACACCAAAGCCTGTCCCTCCCACGTGGTGGAGACAGGCTAGCGCAAGATCAACGTCGCGGCAGGTATTGCAGCGGGTCGACAGGTTTACCTTGGCGGCGTACTTCAAAGTGAAGTTTCACCCGGTCGGTTCCTGTGGAACCCATTTCGGCAATTTTCTGCCCGGCTTTGACCTGTTGCCCCTCCTGCACCAACAACCTGCGGTTATGTCCGTAGGCGCTTACGTAGGTATCGCTATGTTTGATGATCACTAATTCGCCGTAGCCCCGTAAACCACTCCCGGCGTAGACCACTGAACCATCAGACGCAGCTAAAACAGGCTGGCCCAATTCTCCGGCGATATCAATGCCTTTATTCAAACTGCCGTTTGAGGAAAAACGTCCGATAACCGCCCCGCTGGAAGGCCACAACCAGCCCGATGCAGAACGTTTTGTAGGCGGTAACGCAGTGACCGTTGGGGTGGTTTTCACTGGGGCTGGTGGCTGGGTCTGCACGGGCCGGGTCTGAATGGGTGTGCTCGGGCGACCGGACGGCGTGACTACGACTGGCGCAGTGGCCACCACAGGCGGACGACTGGCAGGCTGCCCATCAAAGCGAATGATCTGACCAACCCGAATCAGGTAAGGCGGCGCAATGCCATTGCGTGCAGCCAGCGCTTTCCAATCCCAACCGAAGCGGAAAGCAATCGAGTACAGCGTGTCGCCACGTTGCACCTGATACTGGCCACTGCTGACCGGCTGACGCTGCGGTGCCTGGCTGGCCCCGCCATGGGTACGATCAACCACCTTTACGCCACCCGGCGGCGGACTCGCACAGGCGCTGAGCAGCGCACCGAGAACAAGGCCACTCAACAGGGTACGAGCACTGCTGGCGCGAATCGGCAATTGAATGGCTGTGAAACTCACCTGCATCTCCCTCGGGTAAAACTGCTTACATCTTGCTGGCGTGCATTGTGCCGCAATTATGGGTTATCACCAGCGCTTTGCAGATTGCGCCCAGCCAGCCATTCGAGAGCCAGCACCAGCAGGATGCCGGCAATCGCCAGGGCAATGGCCAAGAGCAACTGCGGGTCCTGACCACTGATCTCGGCAAACTGCGCAGGCCAGAGATTGGCTTGTAGCAACGGCACCTGCTCACCATGGCTATCGGCACGCCAGGTCAGGGTTTCCTTCCAGGGCCAGATCTTGTTCAGCGAACCGATCATCAGCCCGGTGAGAAACGCCAGCGTCAGATCACGCCAGCGCGCCAGCAGCCAACGCAAAATCCCGGCAAAGCTGACAATCCCCACCAGGCAACCGCTGGCAAAAACCAGTAGCACGGTAATATCCAGGCCCTTTACCGCGGTCAGCACGAAGCTGTACAACCCCAGCAACACCAGAATAAAACTGCCGGAAATCCCCGGCAGAATCATCGCGCAAATGGCAATTGCGCCCGCAAAGAACAGGCTCAACGGGTCATGCCCCAACTGCAGCGGCGAAGCCACGGTAATCCAGTAGGCGAATGCCGCTCCCAGCACCAGGCTGACAACCCGCGTCCAGTTCCAACGCTGGACTTCGCGCACCACCAAGTGCGTGGAAACCAGAATCAAGCCAAAAAAGAACGACCACACCGGGATCGGCTGCTCATCCAGCAGGTAGGTGATCAGCCGCGCCAGGCTAAGCACGCTGGTCATGATGCCCAGCAGCAGCACCAGCAGAAACGTCGCATTGGCGGCCTTCCAGGCCTCGACGATACGCCCGCGCAGAAACAGCCCAAGGGCCACCGGCACGCTGGCAATCGAGCGCAGCAGCTCGTCATAGATACCGGTAATAAAAGCCACGGTGCCGCCGGATACGCCGGGCACAACGTCGGCTGCGCCCATGGCAATGCCTTTGGCGTAGAGCAGGAAATACTTCTTCATGAGTTCATCCGTAAACAATCGAATCAGGCCAACGGCCCATTAAGCAAGGGTACAAAGCGCACCGCATCCAGCACATGGCGGGAGAAGCCGTCTTCTTCACGGACGATCAGCAGCAGCTCCTGCACATCGCCTGCACCGACGGGAATCACCAGACGCCCGCCCAGAGCCAGCTGATCCAGCAACGCCTGCGGCACGTTGGCCGCCGCTGCGGTGACGATGATGCCGTTGTAAGGCCCCAGGGCGTTCCAACCTTCCCAGCCGTCACCCCAGCGAAACACCACATTGCGTAGATTGAGCTGGGTCAGACGATCCTTGGCTTTTTCCTGCAGGCTCTGTATGCGCTCGACGCTAAACACCCGCTCCACCAGCTGAGCCAGAATCGCGGTCTGGTAGCCCGAGCCGGTGCCGATCTCCAGCACCTTGTCCAGCGGACCAGCCGCCAGCAGCAGCTCGCTCATGCGCGCGACCATATAGGGCTGCGAGATGGTCTGGTTGTTGCCAATCGGCAGCGCCGTGTCTTCATAAGCGCGATGTGCCAGGGCCTCATCGACAAACAGATGACGCGGCGTGCGACGGATGGCTTCCAGCACATGGGCGTTGGATAGGCCTTCCTCGTAGAGACGCTGAATCAGCCGCTCGCGGGTGCGCTGCGAGGTCATGCCGATGCCGCGGTGGTGCAATTCGTCCTGTTCACGGCGGATCACAGCAAACCCTCCAGCCAGGGTTGCAGGCTGTTGAAACCGTCCATAAAGGTGCGATCCAGCTGCAGCGGAGTGACCGAGACATAACCCTGCATCACCGCATGGAAATCCGTGCCCGGGCCGCCGTCTTCGGCATCGCCGGCCACCGAGATCCAGTAACCCTCTTTGCCGCGCGGGTTGACCACCTTGACCGGTGCAGCAGCACGGGCGCGATGGCCTAGGCGGGTCAGCTGAATGCCGCGAATATGCTCCAGCGGCAGGTTGGGGATATTCACGTTGAGCACGGTGCGCGGCGGCAGATCGAGCTGCTCGTGAGCCTCGACCAGCTTGCGGGCGAAATAGGCCGCGGTGGCCAGGTTATCCGGCATGCGGGAAAGCAGGGAGAAAGCAAACGCCGGACGGGTCAAAAAACGCCCTTCGAGGGCCGCTGCGACGGTGCCGGAATACAGCACGTCATCGCCGAGATTGGCGCCCAGGTTGATGCCCGACACCACCAGATCCGCCACGTGCGGCAACAGGCCGTTAAGGCCCAGGTGCACACAATCGGTCGGCGTACCGTTCAGGCTGATATAGCCATTGGGCAGCGTGGTCGGGTGCAGCGGGCGGTCGAGGGTCAGCGAGCTGCTCGCGCCGCTCTTGTCCTGATCAGGGGCAATCACCGTGCACTCGGCATAGTCGGCCAGCGCCGCATGCAGCGCAGCAAGGCCTGGCGCAGCAACGCCGTCATCATTGGAAATCAGAATACGCATGGGTTGTCCGTCTGCCCTGCAGGCAACAGATCGACGAGCTCACGCACCAAGGCGGTGGCGAAGCATCCAGCCGGCAGGACGAATTCCAGTTGCAGAATGTCAGGCTCGGGATAATGCCACGACAGGCCGCCAATGGGGAGGCGCAGGATACGCCGTTCGTGCGTCATGTCCGCTTCTGCCAACCAGTCGACCAGAACGCTTTCGCGTGCGGCCAGATCCTGCTCCAGCGCCTGCGCCACACCGCCGGCGCTGGAGACGCCTGCGCCCCACAACGGGCCCGTCGGATGCAGATCGAGAATCGCCAGGCGCGGATCGCTGCACTCCGCCTCGCCGGCAGCAAAGAAGCTGCGGCTGTCGGTAAAGGCCAGCAGATCACCGAGCAACGCCTGATTCCAGGTGCCGGCTGCTACTCGCTCGGCCAGGACCTGATTGAACAGGTAACTGCGCGCCGCCGAGAGCACACGCGAGCGCACATTGCGCTTCTCCGGCAGGCTCTTGTTCGCCGCAAAATGCCGGGCATGGGCGACATTGCCGCCCTCATGGCCGAAGCGCTGCAAGCCGTAATAATTGGGAATGCCCTGAGCGGCGATTTGCGTCAGACGTTGATCCAGCGCCGCGCGATCCGCGACCAACTGAGTCAGGCGCAGGGTAAAGCCGTTGGCCGCATGCGCGCCGCGCTGCAGTTTGCGGGTATGCCGCACCTGCTTGAGGATGCTCAGGCTGGCATCTTCGGCGGCGCTCAGGTCGGGATCAAGCTTGCCCGGCAGGTGCAGACTGAACCACTGCCGGGTCAGGGCCTGACGATCCTTGAGGCCGGCATAGCTGATCAGCTTCAGCGGCACGCCAGCGGCGCGGGCGATGCGTTTGGCCGCTTCTTCGGTATTCAGCTCGCGCTTTTCTACCCAAAGCCAGAGGTGTTCACCCTCGCCGGCCAGGGGGATATCCAGCACTTCATCAACCTGAAAATCTTCCGCCACGGCCTTGAGCACCGCAGTACCGCAGGGCTCGCCATGGGCGCGCGGCCCCAGCAACTCGAGTTCGTTCATCGGGCGACCAACAGCGCAACGGCATGCACGGCGATGCCTTCTTCACGACCGGTAAAGCCAAGCTTCTCGGTGGTAGTGGCCTTGACGTTGACCTGATCCAGGCTCACCTGCAGATCCTCGGCAATCCGCGCACGCATGCTCTCGATATGCGGCGCCATCTTTGGCGCCTGGGCGACGATGGTGGCGTCGACATTACCGACCTGCCAGCCCTTGGCATGAACAAGGCCGAGCACATGGCGCAGCAGCACGCGGCTGTCCGCGCCCTTGAAGGTCGGATCAGTATCGGGAAAATGTTTGCCGATATCGCCCAGCGCGGCCGCACCGAGCAAGGCATCGCTCAGGGCATGCAGCAGCACATCACCATCGGAATGGGCCAGCAGGCCGAATTTATGGGGAATCTGCACGCCGCCCAGGGTGATAAAGGAGCCCTCACCGAAGCGGTGCACATCGTAGCCGTGGCCAATACGCATAAGAAACAACGCCCTGAAAAAGTCAGGGCGTGATTCTAACTGAAAGCTACAGGATCAACCCGGCTAGCTGGCCGTCGGTCAGTAGCGGTTCAGCTCAACAACGCCTTAGCGTGATGACGCAGGTGGTCATCGATAAAGCTGGCGATAAAGTAGTAGCTGTGATCGTAGCCCGGCTGCAGACGCAGGGTCAGCGGATGCCCTGCGGCCTGCGCCGCTGCCTTGAGCGCATCCGGCTTGAGCTGATTTTCCAGGAAGTCATCACGATCACCCTGGTCGACCAGAATCGGCAGCTTTTCCGTTGCTTCGGCGAGCAAGGCGCAGGCGTCCCATTCGCGCCAGCGCGAACGTTCATCGCCGAGATAGCGCGAGAACGCCTTCTCACCCCAGGGACAGTTGCTCGGGTTGCTGATCGGCGCAAAGGCCGACAGCGACTGATAGCGCCCCGGATTACGCAGCGCACAGACCAACGCACCGTGCCCACCCATGGAGTGGCCGCTGATGCCGCGCTTGTCGGATACCGGGAAGTTGGCCTCGATCAGCGCCGGCAGTTCCTGCACCACATAGTCGTACATGCGGTAATGCCGCGCCCAGGGCTCCTGGGTGGCGTTCAGGTAGAAACCCGCGCCCAGGCCGAAGTCCCAGGCCTTGTCCGGGTCACCCGGCACCTCAGCGCCGCGCGGGCTGGTATCCGGCGCAACGATGATCATCCCCAACTCGGCCGCCAGCTTGTGCGCGCCGGCCTTCTGCATAAAATTCTCATCGGTGCAGGTAAGCCCGCTCAGCCAATACAGCACAGGCAGCTTGCCGCCCTGCTCGGCCTGCGGCGGCAGGTACACGGCAAACACCATGTCGCAGCCCAGCACCGCCGACCGGTGGCGGTAACGCTTGTGCCAGCCACCGGCACTCTTCTGGCAGGAAATATTTTCCAAGGTCATTAGGCCTCCAGTGGGCGGCCATTACGGCCGCCCGACGCAATCAGAAGTGGATAACGGTGCGGATGCTCTTGCCTTCATGCATCAGGTCAAAGGCCTTGTTGATGTCTTCCAGCGGCATGTTGTGGGTAATAAAAGTATCCAGTGGGATTTCGCCCTTCTGCGCCTTTTCCACATAGCTCGGCAGCTCGGTACGGCCCTTGACGCCGCCGAAGGCCGAACCGCGCCAGACGCGGCCGGTCACCAGCTGGAACGGACGGGTACTGATTTCCTGGCCGGCACCGGCCACACCTATGATCACCGACTCGCCCCAACCCTTGTGCGCGCATTCCAGCGCCGCGCGCATCAGTTGCACATTGCCGACGCATTCGAAGGAATAGTCCACGCCGCCGTCGGTCATCTCGACGATAACTTCCTGAATTGGCTTGGCGAAATCTTTCGGGTTAACGAAATCAGTCGCGCCCAGCTCACGGGCTACCTCGAACTTGGCCGGGTTGATATCGATGGCGATGATGCGCGAAGCCTTGGCCATCTTCGCGCCGATGATTGCCGCGAGACCGATACCACCAAGACCGAAGATCGCCACGGTAGCGCCCTCCTCCACCTTGGCGGTGTTGAGCACGGCACCGATACCGGTGGTCACGCCACAACCGAGCAGGCAGACCTTCTCCAGCGGCGCTTCCTTGGGGATCACCGCCAGGGAGACTTCCGGCAACACGGTGTATTCGGAGAAGGTCGAACAGCCCATGTAGTGGTAGATCGGCTCGCCGTTGTAGCTGAAGCGGCTGGTGCCGTCCGGCATCAGACCCTTGCCCTGAGTGGCGCGTACCGAGCTACACAGATTGGTTTTGCCGGATTTGCAGAATTTGCAGGCGCGGCATTCGGCGGTGTACAGCGGAATCACGTGATCACCCACCTTGACCGAGGTCACGCCCTCACCGATCGCCTCAACGATGCCGCCGCCTTCATGACCAAGAATCGCCGGGAAAACCCCTTCGGAATCTTCGCCAGACAGGGTGTAAGCATCGGTATGACACACGCCGGTGGCGACAATGCGCACCAGCACTTCCCCGGCCTTGGGCGGCGCCACGTCGACTTCGACGATTTGCAGCGGCTGATTGGGGGCAAAGGCTACGGCAGCACGGGACTTGATCATGATCGCTCTCCAGCGGATTCAACGGTGGCGCAGAGTGTAGATCAGTGATGCGGATAGATAATCCGCCAAAAAACAAAACATTCTTGCTATACAGGGACAATCAAACCTACCAAGGATATCCACCATGAATCGCTGGGAAGGCCTCGATGAATTTGTCGCCGTAGCCGAGTGCGGCCAGTTCACCGCCGCCGCCGAACGCCTGAGCCTGTCGTCATCCCAGGTCAGCCGGCAGATCGCCCGCCTGGAAGAGCGCCTACAAACCCGCCTGTTCTACCGCAGCACCCGCCGTGTGGCACTGACCGAGGCCGGTCAGACTTTTTTACAGCACTGCCAGCGCCTGCAGGATGCCCGCGAAGAAGCCCTGCGCGCCGTAGGCGATCTGGGCAGCGAGCCCAAAGGCCTGCTGCGCATGACCTGTGCGGTGGCCTATGGCGAGCGCTTTATCGTGCCGCTGGTCACCGACTTTATGCTGCAGCATTCGCAATTGCGGGTGGATATCGAACTGAGCAACCGTACCCTCGACCTGCTGCATGACGGCCTCGATCTGGCCATCCGCCTGGGCCGCCTGCAGGACTCACGCCTGGTGGCCACCCGCCTGGCACCAAGGCAGATGTACCTGTGCGCAGCCCCCGAGTACCTGCAGCGCTACGGCAGGCCGCACTCGCTGTCGGAACTGGCGCGACACAACTGCCTGATCGGCAGTTCGGACCTCTGGAGTTTTCAGGCCAATGGCCGCGATTCCAGCCTGCGGGTACAAGGCAACTGGCGCTGCAACAGTGGCCAGGCGGTGCTGGAAGCGGCGCTGCGCGGCCTTGGTCTATGTCAGTTGCCGGATTACTACGTGCTGGAACATTTGCGCAGCGGCGCGCTGGTCTCGTTGCTGGATAACCAGCAACCACCGGACACTGCGGTGTGGGCGCTCTATCCACAGCAACGCCACCTGTCACCCAAGGTGCGTCAGCTAGTCGAGTTTCTTAAACAGGGGTTAGCGCAACGCAGCGAGTATCGCTAGCTCTTCAGGTGCCAAAGACTGGCAATACTGCGCAAATCTTCAGGGCGAGTGACCTTGAGGTTGTCCGAGCGGCCTTCGATCAGGCGCGGTGCCTGTCCAGCCCATTCGATGGCCGAGGCCTCGTCGGTAATGGCCACTCCAGCAATCAGCGCATCGGCCAGCGCACGTTGCAATTCGCCAAGACGGAACATCTGCGGGGTAAAGGCCTGCCAGATGGTCGAACGATCCACCGTAGCCTGCACCCGGCCATCGGCGCCAGCACGCTTAAGCGTATCGCGCGCCGGTACGGCCAACAGGCCACCCACCGGGTCATCAGCCAGCTCACTGAGCAGCAGATCCAGATCGCTGCGTGCCAGGTTGGGCCGCGCCGCATCGTGCACCAGCACCCAATCCTGCTCCTGAGCGCCTAGCGCTGTGAGGCGCAGCAGGCCGCTAAGCACCGAGTCAGCACGCTCAGCACCGCCATCGGCGCGCTGGATACGCGAATCGCTGGCACAACCCAGGGTCGGCCAGTAGGGATCGTCTACCGCCAGGCTGACCACTACCGCGCGCAACTGCGGATGATTGAGAAAGCACGCCAGGGTGTGTTCGATAATGCTTTTGCCGGCCAGCTGCAGGTACTGCTTGGGCCGGTCGGCGCGCATCCGGCTGCCAATGCCAGCAGCGGGGATCAACGCCCAGAAAGGAGGTAAATCAGAGGTATTCATTCAGCCAACTGATAGAGGGTTTCGCCCTCTTTGAGCATGCCCAGCTCATGTCGCGCACGCTCTTCGACAGTTTCCATACCGCTTTTCAGCTCCAGCACTTCCGCTTCGAGAATCCGGTTGCGCTCTTGCAACTGCTGGTTCTCGCCCTGCTGATCGGCGATCTGCTGCTGCAACTGGGCCACTTGCGCCAGGCTGCCATCGCCGACCCACAGGCGATACTGTAGACCTGCCAACACGGCAATCAGCACGATAAATACCCAGTAAAAGTTATTGCGCATAGCGTAAAAAGCTTCCGAACGAAAAAGGGGCGACTCGCGCCGCCCCTCTTTTACCATGCCTGGGTTCAACCACGGAACTCGGCGCGGCCTTTGTAAGGTGCTTTGCCAGCCAGCTGCTCTTCAATACGCAGCAGTTGGTTGTACTTGGACACGCGGTCCGAGCGGCACAGCGAGCCGGTCTTGATCTGACCAGCAGCAGTACCGACCGCCAGGTCAGCGATGGTGCTGTCTTCGGTTTCACCCGAACGGTGCGAGATCACGGCGGTGTAACCGGCAGCCTTGGCCATTTGGATGGCTTCCAGCGTCTCTGTCAGGGTACCGATCTGGTTGAACTTGATCAGGATCGAGTTACCGATCGACTCGTCGATACCGCGCTTGAGGATCTTGGTGTTGGTTACAAACAGGTCGTCGCCCACCAGCTGTACTTTGCTGCCGATCTTGTCAGTCAGCACTTTCCAGCCAGCCCAGTCGGACTCGTCCATGCCGTCTTCGATGGAGATGATCGGGTAACGCTCGGACAAGCCGGCCAGGTAGTCGGCGAAACCAGCAGCGTCAAACACCTTGCCTTCGCCGGCCAGGTCGTACTTGCCGTCCTTGAAGAACTCGCTGGAGGCGCAATCCAAGGCCAGGGTGACATCGTCGCCCAAGGTGTAACCGGCATTAGCCACAGCTTCGGCGATGGCGGCCAGGGCGTCCTCATTGGAAGCCAGGTTCGGCGCGAAGCCGCCTTCGTCACCAACGGAGGTGCTCAGACCACGGGCCTTCAGCACGGCTTTGAGGTGGTGGAAAATCTCGGTGCCCATGCGCAGCGCGTCGGCGAAGGTTTTCGCGCCAACCGGCTGAACCATGAATTCCTGGATATCGACGTTGTTATCGGCATGCTCGCCGCCATTGATGATATTCATCATCGGCACGGGCATCGAGTACACGCCCGGAGTGCCATTCAGGTCGGCGATGTGTGCGTACAGCGGCACGCCCTTGGCCTGAGCGGCAGCCTTGGCAGCGGCCAGGGATACGGCAAGGATGGCGTTGGCGCCCAGGGTGGCTTTGTTCTCGGTACCGTCGAGGGCAATCATCGCCAGGTCGAGGGCTTTCTGGTCAGTTGCATCTTTACCCAGCAGCAAGTCGCGGATCGGGCCATTGATGTTGGCCACGGCCTTCAGCACGCCCTTGCCCAGGTAACGGCTCTTGTCGCCATCACGCAATTCCAGCGCTTCACGCGAACCGGTGGAGGCACCGGACGGCGCGCAGGCGCTGCCCATGATGCCGCCTTCGAGAATTACATCGGCTTCCACAGTAGGGTTACCACGGGAATCGAGAACCTCACGGCCTTTGATGTCGACGATCTTTGCCATTGCGTGTAGCACTCCAAAAAATTGACGAAAAGGGTAGTACCGAGTTGCACACTCATTGCACGCCGAAGGTTAACCTAGCGTACAACATGTACCGACTATTTAGCCAGATTGTATACAAACTGCACTTTACCGGAGATTTGCCGTTTCAGGCAGTCTCAATCGGCGCAAAACTCTTGATCAAATCATCCAGCTGCTTGAGCTGGGTGAGGAACGGCTCCAGCTTGTCCAGACGCAGGGCGCAAGGGCCGTCGCATTTGGCATTGTCCGGGTCCGGATGCGCTTCCAGGAACAGACCGGCCAGACCCTGGCTCATGCCTGCCTTGGCCAGATCGGTGACCTGAGCACGACGACCGCCAGCAGAATCGGCGCGACCGCCTGGCATTTGCAGGGCGTGGGTCACGTCGAAGAACACCGGGTAGTTCATCTGCTTCATGATGCCGAAGCCGAGCATGTCCACCACCAGGTTGTTGTAACCGAAGCTGGAACCACGTTCGCAGAGAATCAGTTGGTCATTACCGGCCTCTTCACACTTGGCCAGGATGTGCTTCATCTCCTGGGGTGCGAGGAACTGGGCTTTCTTGATATTGATCACCGCGCCGGTCTTGGCCATGGCCACGACCAGGTCGGTCTGCCGCGAAAGAAACGCCGGCAACTGGATAATGTCGCAGACATCAGCCACAGGCTGCGCCTGATGCGGCTCATGCACGTCGGTGATCACCGGCACGCCGAAGGTCTTTTTGATTTCCTCGAAGACCTTCATGCCCTCTTCCAGGCCTGGGCCACGGAATGAAGTCACAGACGAGCGATTAGCCTTGTCGAAACTGGCCTTGAACACGTAGGGAATGCCGAGCTTTTCGGTAACCCGCACATACTCTTCACAGGCGCGCATGGCAAGATCGCGAGATTCGATTACGTTGATCCCGCCGAACAGCACAAACGGCTTGTCGTTGGCGATTTCAATGTCGCCAACCTTGATGATTTTCTGCGCCATATCCCTAGGCCTTCTTGGCTTTTTGCGTCAGCGCTGCAGTTACGAAGCCACTGAACAGCGGGTGGCCATCGCGCGGAGTCGAAGTGAACTCCGGGTGGAACTGGCAAGCGACAAACCATGGATGATCCGGCGCTTCCACCACTTCAACCAAAGCGCCATCGCCCGAGCGGCCGGTGACCTTGAGGCCAGCTTCGATCAACTGCGGCAGCAGGTTGTTGTTCACTTCATAGCGATGACGGTGACGCTCGACGATTACATCTTTGCCGTAGCAAGCGTGCACTTGTGAGCCAGACAGCAGCTGGCAGTCCTGAGCACCCAGACGCATGGTACCGCCCAGGTCGGAAGCATCGGTGCGCTGCTCAGTCACGCCGGTCGCATCCTGCCATTCGGTGATCAGACCGACCACTGGATGCGTGCTGACGGTGTCGAATTCGGTGGAGTTTGCATCAGTCCAGCCCAAGACGTTGCGGGCGAACTCGATCACCGCCACCTGCATGCCGAGGCAGATGCCCAGGTAGGGAATCTTGTTCTCACGGGCGTACTGCACGGTCTTGATCTTGCCTTCCACCCCGCGCAGGCCGAAACCGCCCGGAACCAAAATGGCATCAACGCCTTCGAGCAGGTCGGTGCCTTTGTTCTCGATATCTTCGGAATCGATATAACGCAGATTGACCTTGGTACGATTCTGGATGCCGGCATGGCTCATCGCTTCGATCAGCGATTTATAAGCATCCAACAGCTCCATGTACTTGCCGACCATGGCGATAGTGACTTCGTGCTCCGGATTCAGCTTGGCATCGACGACACGGTCCCACTCGGACAGGTCGGCACCGTTGCATTCCAGGCCAAAGCGCTCGACGACGAAATCATCCAAGCCCTGGGCATGCAGCACGCCAGGAATTTTGTAGATGGTGTCGACGTCTTCCAGGGAGATCACCGCACGCTCTTCAACGTTGGTGAACAGCGCGATCTTGCGACGCGAGGAAATATCGATCGGGTGGTCGGAACGGCAGATCAGCACGTCTGGCTGCAGGCCGATGGAGCGCAGCTCTTTCACCGAGTGCTGAGTCGGCTTGGTCTTGGTTTCGCCAGCGGTGGCGATATACGGCACCAGAGTCAGGTGCATGAGCATGGCGCGCTTGGCGCCTACTTCCACACGCAGCTGGCGGATGGCTTCGAGGAACGGCTGCGACTCGATGTCACCCACCGTGCCGCCGATTTCAACCATGGCCACGTCAGCATCGCCAGCACCCTTGATGATGCGGCGCTTGATCTCGTCGGTGATGTGCGGGATGACCTGAATGGTCGCGCCCAGGTAATCACCACGGCGCTCGCGGCGCAGCACGTCTTCGTAGACGCGGCCGGTGGTGAAGTTGTTGTTCTGGGTCATGGTGGTGCGGATAAACCGCTCATAGTGGCCCAGGTCAAGGTCGGTCTCAGCGCCGTCGTGGGTGACGAACACCTCACCGTGCTGGAACGGGCTCATGGTGCCCGGATCGACGTTGATATAGGGATCCAGCTTGAGCATGGTGACCTTCAGGCCCCGCGCCTCCAGGATAGCCGCCAATGAAGCCGAGGCGATGCCTTTCCCCAATGAAGAAACAACACCACCCGTGACGAATATGTAGCGCGTCATGAAAAACCCTAGAAGTCTGCGTTTAAGCGGTCAATGCCGCCGGGAAAAGCGAAGGAATACCGAAGCGGCCAATTGCAATACACCGCAATTAGCTAACCCTGCCGATTCCCAAAGGGAGTCAACAAAAGCTGTAGTAAGACGGGAGCGTAGTCTACCGGAAAGGGCTTATCAGCTCAAACCTTGATCATTCGTCGGTGGCTGCCAATGCAATTGCCAACTGCCATCGGCGGCGCCCTGCAGACCTGGCAGGTTGGCAATCGCCACAACCTGGTTATCCAGACGCAGCAACGGCAGGCGATCACGGACAAAAGCCGGTACGCGCAGCTCATTGAACAAGCGCTTGAGATCGCGATGCCCACGTCCCGGTAAAAGAAGCTGATCGCCGCCCTGCCGGTAACCCAACTGCCAGTTATCCGCAGGTAACTGACCGTCAATTCGCACACTGCCGTTAGCGGGCAATGTCACCTGCTGATTACCTTGCACCGCCACATTGACCGGTACTGGAGAGCACAGCCAATCACCCGCCAACCACCACAGCCGCTCATCACTGCGATGCAACTCCCCTGCCGCCAGCTTCCAGATTGGCGCTGCATCCGGCGCTGCATCGCGCAGCGCCTGCCAGCCGGCCCAGTGCTCACTATCTGGCATCGCCGTCAGCGGACGCAGCCAGTAACGCAGGGCATTGCGCTGGCGCGGCTCACTCAGACTGCGCAGCGCTGGCAGTGCCAGATTTGGTAACCGCAGCCAGGCAAACTCGGTTGATACCTGCGCGGCGGATATATCCTGCTGCGCCAATTCATCGAGCAACTGCGCGGCCTCACTCAAGTGCGCGGCGCTACGGGCCATACTGGCTGAGGCCTGTGGCCAGCGACCAAGCAGCGCAGGCAACACCTGACGACGCAGGTAATTGCGCGAAAAGCGCTCATCGGCATTTGACGGGTCTTCGACCCAGGACAACTTGTGCTCACGGGCATAAGCCAACAGCTCATCGCGCGAGCAGTTGAGTAGTGGCCGAACCAGCTGCCCCGCTCCCAATGCACGACTCACTGGCATGGCCGACAACCCCTGCACGCCAGCACCGCGCAACAGGCGAAACAACAGGGTTTCAGCCTGATCATCACGATGCTGTGCAGTCAGCAGCAGTTCACCTGCGCCAAGACGAGCCGCAAAAGCCGCGTAACGAGCCTCGCGCGCCGCACGCTCAAGACTGGCGCCTGGAGCAACCTGAACATATTCAACCTGCAACGGCACAGACAAAGCCGCGCACAGCTCACGGCAATGCGCCGGCCAGGCATCAGCCGCAGCCTGCAGGCCGTGATGAATATGAATGGCGGAAAGAGGCGGCAATGCCTCGCGTTGCGCGAGGCTGGCCAGCAGGTGCAACAGCACCGTGGAATCCAGCCCGCCGGACAAGGCTACACACCAGCCCGAGGCACTACGCCAGGGCTGGAGGGCATCACGCAAACGAATATGCACAGGAGTCATCGGCCAAGCTTAAAACAACAACGGGCCCGAAGGCCCGTTGTATGCGCAGCTGCCGAGCAATCAGGCAATTCCGTAGCTCATCAGACGCTCATAGCGACGCTTGAGCAGCGCGTCGGTATCAAAGGTCTTGAGCATTGCCAGCTGTGTCAGCAAAGCCTGACGCACCGATTCGGCTGCAGCAGCCGGGTCGCTGTGCGCGCCACCGAGTGGCTCACCGATCACCTGATCAACAATACCCAGGCCTTTCAGGCGCTCGGCAGTGATGCCCATAGCCTCGGCAGCATCCGGCGCTTTTTCTGCGGTTTTCCACAGAATCGAGGCGCAACCTTCCGGCGAGATCACCGAATAGGTGGAGTACTGCAGCATGTTCAGCTGATCGCACACACCAATCGCCAAGGCACCACCGGAACCACCCTCACCGATTACAGTGGCTATGATCGGGGTTTTCAGGCGCGCCATAACACGCAGGTTCCAGGCGATGGCTTCGCTCTGGTTGCGCTCTTCGGCGTCGATGCCTGGGTAGGCACCCGGGGTGTCGATAAAGGTCAGGATCGGCATCTTGAAACGTTCGGCCATTTCCATCAGGCGGCACGCCTTGCGGTAGCCCTCCGGACGCGGCATGCCGAAGTTGCGGCGCACCTTCTCGCGAATCTCACGGCCTTTTTGGTGACCGATAACCATCACCGGCTCACCATCCAGACGGGCAACGCCGCCCACCAGTGCCGCGTCGTCGGAGAAGTGGCGGTCGCCATGCAGCTCATCGAACTCGGTAAAGATGTGCTGCAGGTAATCCAGGGTGTAGGGACGGCGTGGGTGGCGCGCCAGCTGGGCGATCTGCCAGCTGCTCAGGTTGCCGAAAATGCTTTCGGTCAGCGAGCTGCTCTTGTCCTGCAGGCGGGCGATTTCATCGTTGATGTTCAACGAGTTGTCGTTACCGACCAGGCGAAGCTCTTCGATCTTGGCTTGCAGGTCGGCGATCGGCTGTTCGAAATCGAGAAAATTCGGGTTCATAGTCATCCGTCTTGCGTCGACGGCCAAGTGGCCGGGAGCTGTATCCGTTATCGCGCCCTACCTTATAGCAGCAGGCGCATTCAGGTCGACACCCGGTTCTGTACGAAAGCCTTCAAAACAGAACCCACTGGGTATCACGACCGACCGGCGAAGCCTGAGCCTCGCAAATCAGCGGTAGTGCAAAAAGACGTTGTCGCGGCCGAACTGGTCACGCAATGCCTGAATCAGACTATCAGCCGGTTCAATGCGCCAGCCTTCGCCAAACTGCAATTGCGCCTTGGCGTCACTGCCGCTGTAGTCGACGGTGATCGGGCACGCACCGCGATGACGGCCGCACAAGTCGGCCAGCCAACGTAGACGATCGCCCTGCAAGGCGCTGCTGGCGACCTTCAGACGCAAGCTATCGGCCAGACCGGTTCGCGCTTCTTCCAGACTCATCACCCGTTTGGCACGCAGGCGCAGACCACCGGAGAAGTCGTCATTACTCACCTCGCCTTCGACCACCACCAGGGCGTCGGTCTGTAACAAGGCTTGAGCACTGTTAAACGCTTCGGCAAACAGAGAGGCCTCGATCCGCCCGGAACGGTCATCGAGGGTGATAAAGCCCATCTTGTCGCCCTTCTTGTTCTTCATCACCCGCAGGTTGACCACCAGACCGGCAATTGTCTGATCGCCGCGTGCGGCTTTCAGGTCGACGATGCGCTGGCGGGCAAACCGCCGCACTTCGCCTTCGTACTCATCAATCGGGTGACCGGTCAGGTACAGGCCCAGGGTGTCTTTCTCACCTTTGAGGCGCTCTTTCAGCGCCAGCTCACGGGCACGCAGATGATTGAGGTAAACATCCGCATCGGCATCGGCAAACACCCCGCCGAACAGGTCCATATGCCCGCTCTCGGCGCTGCGCGCGGTCTGTTCGGCGGCCTGCACGGCTTCCTCCATCGCACCAAGCAATACCGCGCGATTGCGATCGATATTGGCCTTGTAGGCTTTCAGCTCTTCATGGAAGTGCGGCCCCAGACGATCCAGTGCACCGCTGCGAATCAGCGCTTCGAGGGTGCGCTTGTTGATGCGCTTGAGGTCGACGCGCGAACAGAAGTCGAACAGATCCTTGAACGGTCCGTCCTGACGCGCCTCAACGATGGCCTCCACCGGCCCCTCGCCCACGCCCTTGATCGCGCCCAGGCCGTAGACGATCCAGCCTTCGTTGTTAACCGTGAATTTGAACTCGGAGATGTTCACGTCCGGCGCATCGAGGCGCAGCTTCATGCTGCGGCATTCCTCGATCAGGGTGACCACCTTGTCGGTGTTGTGCATATCCGCCGACAACACTGCCGCCATAAAGGCCGCCGAGTGGTGCGCCTTGAGCCAGGCCGTCTGATACGAAAGCAAGCCATAGGCAGCGGAGTGGGATTTGTTGAAGCCGTAACCAGCGAACTTTTCCACCAGATCGAAGATGTTACCCGCCAGGTTCGCATCGATCCCGTTGCTGGCGCAGCCTTCGATAAAGCCACCGCGCTGCTTGGCCATCTCTTCGGGTTTTTTCTTACCCATGGCGCGGCGCAGCATATCCGCACCACCGAGGGTGTAGCCGGCCATGACCTGGGCGATTTGCATCACCTGTTCCTGGTACAGGATGATGCCGTAGGTCGGTTTCAGCACCGGTTCCAGACCCGCGTACTGGTAGTCCTGATGCGGGTAGGAAATCGGCTCACGACCGTGTTTACGGTTGATAAAGTCGTCCACCATGCCCGACTGCAACGGCCCTGGACGGAACAGGGCCACCAGAGCGATCATGTCTTCCAGACAGTCCGGCTTGAGCTTTTTGATCAGCTCCTTCATGCCGCGTGATTCAAGCTGAAACACCGCGGTGGTCTCGGCTTTCTGCAGCATGCTGAACGTCGGTTTGTCGTCCAGCGGGATAAAGTCGATGTTCAGATCCGGCAAGCCCTTCTTGGCCTGCTCGCGGTTGATGGTTTCCATCGCCCACTTGATGATCGTCAGGGTACGCAGGCCGAGGAAGTCGAACTTCACCAGGCCGGCGGATTCCACATCATCCTTATCGAACTGGGTGACCAGTCCGCCGCCTTCGTCATCGCAGGCAATCGGCGAGAAGTCGGTGAGCTTGGTTGGCGCGATCACCACACCACCAGCGTGCTTGCCGGTGCCACGACAGATGCCTTCGAGCTTGAGCGACATTTCCCAGATTTCCCGGGCGTCTTCGTCGACCTTGAGGAAGTCGCGCAGCGGCTCTTCCATCTCGTAGGCTTTTTCCAGGGTCATGCCGACTTCGAAAGGAATCATCTTCGACAGGCGGTCCGCCAGCCCGTAGGACTTGCCCTGCGCCCGCGCCACGTCACGCACTACCGCCTTGGCCGCCATGGTGCCGAAGGTGATGATCTGGCTCACCGCATTGCGGCCGTATTTCTCGGCCACGTAATCGATTACCCGGTCGCGGCCGTCCATGCAGAAGTCGACGTCGAAGTCGGGCATGGAAACCCGTTCCGGGTTGAGGAAACGCTCGAACAGCAGGTCATAGGCCAGCGGGTCAAGGTCGGTAATTTTCTGCACGTAGGCCACCAGCGAACCGGCACCCGACCCACGGCCTGGGCCCACCGGCACGCCGTTGTTCTTCGCCCACTTGATGAAGTCCATTACGATCAGGAAGTAACCGGGGAAGCCCATCTGGATGATGATATCCAACTCGAAATTCAGCCGGTCGATATAGACCTGACGCTTCTCTTCGTAATTCGGTGTGGTTTCCTTAGGCCAGAGCACAGCCAGGCGCTCTTCCAACCCCTCGAACGAGACCTGGCGAAAGTACTCGTCCATAGTCAGGCCGGCTGGTACCGGGAAATCCGGCAGGAAGTACTTGCCCAGCTGCACTTCGATGTTGCAGCGTTTGGCGATCTCGATGGTGTTTTCCAGCGCTTCCGGCAGGTCACTGAACAGCTCGGCCATCTCCTCCGGCGTTTTCAGGTACTGCTGATCGGAATAAGTGCGCAGACGGCGCGGGTCATCCAGGCTGCGACCTTCGCCGATGCACACGCGGGTTTCGTGGGCAGCGAAATCGTCCTGCTTGATAAAGCGCACATCGTTGGTCGCTACCAGTGGCGCGCCGACCTTATCAGCCAGGGCGACGGCGGCATGCAGATGCTCTTCGTCGTTGACCCGATTGGTGCGCTGCACTTCCAGGTAAAAACGCTCGGGGAACACCGCCATCCACTCGCGCAGTATGGCTTCGGCCGCCGCCGGCTCGCCATCGAGCAAGGCATGGCCGACTTCGCCTTCTTTCGCGCCGGACAGGGCAATCAGGCCTTCGGCCGCTTCCTTGACCCAGTCACGCTGGATGATCACCAGGTCATTGCTCTGCCCTTCGCTCCAGCCGCGCGAGACCAGTTCAGTGAGGTTGCGATAACCCTTGGCATTCATCGCCAGCAGGGTCATGCGGCTGAGCGGGCCATCTTCATCGGCACTGGCCAGCCAGATGTCGGCGCCGCAGATCGGCTTGATACCGCCGCCCATGGCGGCCTTATAGAACTTCACCAACGAGCACATATTGCTCATATCGGTAACCGCTACCGCCGGCATTCCAGCTGCCGCCACCGACTTGATCAGTGGTTTGACCCGCACCAGCCCGTCGACCAGGGAAAATTCGGTGTGCAAACGCAGGTGGACGAACGAAGCGGTCATGGCAGTCCTATACAAAACGCAAAAACGACAAGGCTGGGATTGTACAACCGCAGCAGCGCGCGACAAGCGCTACCGGGCACAGGATAACGAGGGAATTTCGCCAGCGTTGTGTCAGTCGTCCAACAACGCACGTACCGGGCCAAAGGAGCGCCGGTGAATCGGGGTCGGCCCCAGGCGCCGCAGTGCTTCCAGGTGTACCGGGGTGGGGTAGCCTTTGTGGCCGGCAATGCCGTAACCGGGGTATTGCTGATCAAGCAGCTGCATCTCGCGATCACGACTGACCTTGGCCAGAATTGATGCCGCAGCAATCGCCGGCACCTGGCTATCGCCCTTGACCACAGCTGCGCTGGGCACCTGCAGTTTCGGGCAGCGATTACCATCAATCAGTGCCAGCTTGGGCGTGACACTCAGGCCCTCAACCGCGCGCTGCATGGCCAACATGGTGGCCTGCAGGATATTCAGCTGGTCGATCTCTTCCACCTCGGCACGGGCGATGCACCAGGCCAGGGCTTTTTCACGAATCTCGTCGAAGAGTTTTTCCCGACGCGCCTCGGTCAGCTTTTTCGAATCGTTCAGGCCGAGAATCGGCCGCGCCGGATCGAGAATCACCGCCGCCGTTACCACGGCGCCGCAAAGCGGGCCACGGCCGACTTCATCGACACCGGCCACCAGCTCCTGCACCAAAGTGAAATCCAGCCCGAGCTGCATCAGCCGCGACCTGTCAGCTGCAGTACAGCCTGGGCCGCTTGCACCGAAGCGTCACGTCGCAGCGCCCGGTGAATCACATCAAAGCCTTCAGTTTGCACCTCGCCGCCATCCAGCAGCGGAGCCAGCAACTGGGCCAATGCTTCAGGCGTCGCAGCGTCCTGAATCATCTCAGGTACCAGCAAACGCTCAGCCAGCAGATTCGGCAGGGAAATATAAGCGCTGGTAACCAGACGTTTGAGGATGCGATAGGTCAATGGCGCAACTTTGTAAGCCACCACCATCGGCCGCTTGTACAGCAGGGCCTCAAGGGTTGCCGTACCGGATGCGATCAGCACCGCATCACAGGCGGCCAGCACCTCATGGGAGCGGCCGTTGAGCAAGGTCAGCGGCAGATCACGGCCCACCAGCATCTGCTCAAGCTGTGCGCGACGCTCCGGGCTGGAGCACGGCAAAACAAACTGGATACCGGGGCGCAAGGTGCGCAATCGCACGGCGGCATCGAGAAACAGGCTACCTAGGCGCGACACTTCGCCGCCACGGCTGCCCGGCATCAGGGCGACCACCGGCTGATCATGAGATAGATTCAGCGCCTCACGGGCCGCAGCACGATCTGCCTGCTGCGGGATCGTATCGGCCAGCGGGTGGCCGACAAAACGCACCGGTACCTGATGATCTTGATAGAACTGCGCCTCGAACGGGAACAGGGTCAGCATCAGGTCGCAGGCTTCGCGAATCTTCAGCACGCGCTTCTGCCGCCAGGCCCATACGGACGGGCTGACGTAATGCACGGTCTTGATGCCAGCCTGACGCAGCTTGAGTTCTAGGGTCAGGTTGAAATCCGGCGCATCGATGCCGATAAACACATCCGGCTTTTCGGCAATCAGGGTGTTGATCAGACGTTTGCGCCGCGACAGCAATTCGGGAAGGCGACCCAATACCTCGACCAGGCCCATCACCGACAGACGCTCCATCGGAAAATAGGAATTCAGCCCCTGGGCTTGCATCAGCGGGCCACCGACACCGATAAATTCGATCTGTGGGTATTGGGCTTTGAGGGCCTGCATCAGGCCCGCACCAAGAATATCGCCAGACGCCTCGCCAGCGACCAGCGCGACACGCATCAGGTCAGTCATAAATTATCGGGTAATGCCGCGGCTTGAAGCCTGAATAGAATCGCGGAAGATAGCGACTTCGGGGAACTCTGCAGACGACTCGGCCAGCTCGGCCATCGCCTGCTCAACCGTAAGGCCCTGGCGATAGACAATCTTGTAGGCACGGCGCAAGGCAGCAATGGCCTCGGCGCTGAAACCGCGACGGCGCATGCCTTCGAAGTTCATGCTGCGCGCTTCGGCCGGGTTACCGAATACGGTGACAAATGCCGGTACATCCTTGCCAATCGCCGTGCCCATACCGGAAAAGCTGTGCGCACCGATACGGCAGAATTGATGGACCAGGGTGTAGCCGGAAAGAATCGCCCAGTCATCGACCCACACATGCCCAGCCAGCGCAGTGTTGTTGACCAGGATGCAATGGTTACCGATCACGCTGTCATGGCCAATATGGGCATAGGCCATGATCAGATTGTGGTCACCCAAGGTGGTTTCGCTGCGATCCTGCACGGTGCCGCGGTGGATGGTGACACCCTCGCGAATCACATTGTGGTCGCCAATGACCAGCCGAGTCGCCTCGCCCTGGTACTTGAGGTCAGGTGTGTCTTCACCCACCGAAGAGAACTGATAGATGCGGTTGTGTTTACCGATCCGCGTCGGCCCCTTGAGGATCACATGGGGGCCGATCACTGTACCCTCGCCAATTTCTACATCGGCCCCAACTATCGACCAAGGGCCGACGACGACGTCGTCAGCCAACTTGGCGCTGGGATCGATGATGGCGCGAGGGTCAATCAAACTCATAGCTTGCGTTCCGCACAGATGATTTCTGCCGAGCAGACTTCCTTGCCGTCGACGCTGGCTTTGCACTCGAACTTCCAGATGCTGCGCTTGCTGCTCAGGTAACAGGCTTCGAGGATCAGTTGATCACCCGGCACCACTGGCTGACGAAAGCGTAGCTTGTCGGAGCCGACAAAGTAATACAGGGTGCCATCGGAGGGCTTCAGGTCCATCATCTTGAAACCGAGAATGCCGGCTGCCTGAGCCATAGCTTCGATGATCAACACGCCGGGCATAATCGGGTGCTCAGGGAAATGCCCGTTGAAAAACGGCTCATTGATGCTGACATTCTTGTAGGCACGAATTCGCTTGCCTTCAATATCCAGCTCAGCCACCCGGTCCACCAAGAGGAACGGGTAGCGGTGCGGCAAGTATTCACGAATCTGGTTAATGTCCATCATGTGCAGAGAAGCCTGTAAGAGAAAAAAGAGAAGCCGGCAAACACCGGCTCAGGCATCAGATGAAGTGTCGGCGGTTGGGGTCACGGCCGCCAGCTGCTTTTCCAACTGTTGCAGGCGGCGCGCCATATCATCCAACTGACGAATCCGTGCCGCGCTCTTGCGCCATTCAGCAGCTGGCTGCATGGCGGTGCCCGAGGAATAGGACCCCGGTTCAGTTATCGAACGTGTGACCATGGTCATACCGGTGACAAATACGTTGTCGCACACCTCGATGTGCCCAACCATGCCCACACCACCGGCGATCATGCAGTTCTTGCCAATCTTGGTACTGCCGGAAATACCCGCGCAACCGGCCATGGCCGTGTTGTCGCCGATCTGCACGTTGTGCGCGATCATGATCTGGTTATCCAGCTTCACTCCATTACCAATCAGCGTGTCTGAGAGTGCGCCACGGTCGACAGTGGTATTGGCGCCTATCTCGACGTCATCACCGATGGTCACCCCACCGATCTGCGCGATCTTCTGCCACACGCCCTTCTCGTTGGCAAAGCCGAAGCCCTCACCGCCGATCACCGCGCCAGATTGAATAACCACCCGCTTGCCGATCCGTACATCGTGATACAGCGTTACTCGCGGGGCCAGCCAACCGCCCTCGCCGATCAACGAGCGCGCGCCGACAACGCAATGCGCACCTACCGTTACGCCAGCCGCAATCCGTGCACCACTCTCAATCACCGCATAGGCGCCGATACTGGCAGTCGCATCGATCTGTGCATCCGCAGCTACCACAGCAGTGGGGTGCACGCCAGGCAATGCCTGGGGCTTACGGTCAAACAGATGTGAAAGTTCGGCGTAGGCCAGATAGGGATTAGCAACGACCAAGACATTGCCGGCATAGCCTTCGGCATCAGCTGCGGTCAACAGCACCGCGCCTGCCTGGCAGCCCGAGAGAAACTTACGGTATTGCGCATTTGCGAGAAAGCTCAGCTGATCAGCGCCGGCTTCCTGCAAGGTAGCCAAGCCGCTGATCGGCTTGCCTGTGTCGCCACGCAAGGTAGCGCCCAGACGCTCGGCCAGCTGGCCAAGGGTATAAACCGTTGCACTCATGATCAGCGCAGCTGATTCATGCGCTCGATAACCTGGCGGGTGATGTCGAACTGAGGTTTGACATCAATCACCGCACCGCGCTCAAGCACCAGGTCGAAGTTACCGGTCTTGATCACTTCTTCCACGGCCTTGTCCAGGTTCGGCTTGAGCTTTTTCAGCATTTCACGATCAGCCACGGCCTTGGACTCATTCAGCTCCTTGGACTGGAACTGGAAGTCACGAGCTTTTTGCTTGAATTCAAGCTCCAGGCGCTCGCGCTCAGCGGTCTGCATTTTTTCGCCGTCTTTAACTAGACGGTCCTGAATGCGCTTGGCGTCGCTTTCCAGGGTTTTCAGCTTGTTCAACTGCGGGCCGAATTTCTTCTCGGCGTCCACAGCGTAACGCTTGGCAGCATCAGATTCCAGCAAGGCCATTTGGTAATTCAGTACGGCTACTTTCATCTCGGCAAAAGCCGGGGTTGCCAGCAGGGCAACGCTTAACAAAACTAGTTGAGTCAACTTACGCACGGTGCAACTCCTGCAAAACTGTTGGTATTCAAAAATCCGACGCTTAGAACGTCTGACCGAGAGAGAACTGGAAAATCTGCGTATCAGCATCATCCGGTTTGATGATTGGCATGGCCAAGCTAAAGCTCAACGGCCCCAGGGCTGTGATCCACGTCAAACCAACACCCACAGAGCTGGCCAAGTTGCCTGGATCGATGCTGCCGCACTCTTCCTGGGACTTGCCACAGTTGGTGTCGAAGACGTTACCCACGTCCCAGAACAGCGCAGTACGCAGAGAGCGTTGATCTTTCACGAAAGGCATGGGGAACAACAGCTCAGCACCACCTTGAATCAGTACGTTGCCACCAAAGGGCAGTGGGTCTTGGTCAGGGTCGAAGGCTGTACCAGGATTGATACCGCGGCTAGGCGTGCTACGCGGCCCCAGGCTGCTGTCCTTAAAGCCACGTACCGAGTTAAAACCACCGGCATAGTAGTGTTCATAGAACGGCAGATCAGAGGTAGAACCGTAACTCTCACCATAACCCAGCTGGCTGTGCAGACGCAGGGTGTAGGTGTCAGTCAGCGGTTTGAAGACTTGGCCTCGGTAATCAACCTTGAAGAACGACAGGTCACTGCCCGGCACCGTGGTTTCAAAGACCAAACTTTGCGAGTGACCACGGTTAGCGAGTACGCCGCGGTTTAGTGTCGACTCAGACCAACCGACCGATGCTTTGAGGTTCAGATAACTGTCCCCCTCTTGCTCGATAAAGTTGAAAATCTCATCAACCGTATACACACCAGTACCGATGCTGTCGTTCTGCACGGTCAGACCATAGGTCAGGCGCGAAGTATCACTGATTGGATAGCCGATACTGGCGCCCACGCCGTAGCTATCCACCGAGTAGCTGGACACATCGGTGTTCAGTTCGTCGTAATCGGTTTCACGGAAGAAGGCGTTGTAGCCCAAACTAACGCCATCTGGCGTCCAGTAGGGGTCAACAAAACCAAAGTTGTAGTTGCTCTGATACTCACTGCGAGTCAAGCCGACGCTGACCTTGTTACCCGTTCCCAGGAAGTTGTTCTGGGTAATCGAGCCACCGAGAATCAGACCGGCGTTCTGGGCAAAACCAACGCTGGCGGTGATGGAGCCAGAAGCTTGCTCTTCCACGCTGTAGTTGACGTCAACCTGGTCATCGGTGCCTGGCACCTGTGGGGTTTCGACGTTAACTTCCTTGAAGTACCCCAGACGCTCCAGGCGGGTCTTGGACTGGTCAATCAGGTACGTCGAAGCCCAGCCCCCCTCCATCTGACGCATTTCACGGCGCAGCACTTCGTCTTCCGACTTGGTGTTACCACGGAAGTTGATGCGATTAACGTAAGCTCGCTTGCCCGGGTCAACCACAAAGGTAATCGACACAGTGCCGTCATCATGAGCTTCTGGTACGCCGTTAACGTTGGCAAAGGTATAACCTTCATTACCCAGACGGCGGGTGATGAGTTCAGACGTGGTGGTCATCACTTTGCGCGAGAACACCTGACCTTCCTGAACCAGCAGCAATGCCCGTACGTCTTCTTCCGGAACCTTCAGTTCACCGCTGAGTTTGACCTCACGTACGGTGTACTTCTCGCCTTCGTCGACATTGACGGTGACATAGACGTGTTTTTTGTCCGGGGTAATGGATACCTGAGTCGAGCTGATATCCATATTGATATAGCCGCGATCCAGGTAATAGGAACGCAGGCGCTCCAAGTCGCCGGAAAGTTTTTCACGGGCGTACTTGTCATCGTTTTTAAAGAAGGACAGCCAGTTGGTGGTCTTCAGCTCAAACAGGTCAATCAGGTCCTCATCAGCAAAGACTGAGTTACCCACCACGTTGATATGCTGAATTGCAGCAACGGAGCCTTCATTGATATTGATCTTTAGCGCTACGCGGTTGCGCGGCTGCGGAATCACTTCGGCTTCGATTTCGGCGGAATAGCGACCCTGCGCAACGTATTGACGTTGCAGCTCATTACGCACACCTTCAAGGGTTGCGCGCTGGAAAATCTCACCTTCAGACAGACCGGACTGATTGAGACCTTTGAGCAAGTCTTCGCTGGTGATGGCCTTGTTGCCTTCGATTTCGATACTGGAAATCGACGGACGCTCAACTACGGTCACAACCAGTACGTCGCCATCGCGACCGAGCTGAATGTCTTGGAAAAAGCCGGTTTTGAACAGCTCGCGGGTCGCCTCAACCAGCGAACGGTCATCGGCTTGCGCGCCCACATTAAGTGGCAGGGCACCGAATACGCTACCCGCGGAAACGCGCTGCAGACCGGTGACCCGGATATCGGAGATGGTGAAGGACTCGGCGTGAACTTCGGTGATCATCAGTGCGGCAAGCACCGCAGGTAGCAGCAGACGTTTCATGAAGTCCTTTCTTATTCCAACTGACAATAAAAAATCTGCCGCTTAGTGCGACACGTATTGTTCGTACCGAGAGCGTAATTCAGCAGTGGTTACAGGCGACCCAAGTCGTTTACCAGGGCCAGTAGCATCACCCCGATGACCAAACTGATGCCGATCTGCATCCCCCAACCCTGTATCCGTTCCGACAGCGGGCGACCACGCACCCACTCGACCAGATAAAAAAGCAGATGCCCCCCATCCAGCACGGGGATAGGCAACAAATTAAGAACCCCCAGACTAATGCTTAAGTAGGCGAGAAATTTAAGAAAATCACTCAAACCTGACTCAGCAGAAGCGCCCGCCACTTTAGCAATGGTTATCGGCCCGCTCAAGTTTTTTACCGAGAGCTCGCCAAACAGCATTTTCTTCAGTGAATTAAGGGTCAGAACGCTCATTGTCCAGGTGTTTTTGGCACCTTCGGCGATGGCTTCTAATGGGCCATAGCTGACTTCGCGCAACATCTCAGGCGGCCATTCGCCACCCGCGACACCAGCACCCAGGTAACCACTGAGCGCCTCACCTTCACCGCGAGCGGCCAGAGTCAACGGCACATCCAGCTGCTGGCCTTGGCGCTCTACCCGCAAACTAATCTTTTTACCCGGTAAGCCACGCACTTGATCCACCAGCTGCTGCCAATCGGCCAAAGACTGACCGTCGAGCGCAAGCAGGCGATCACCAACCTGCAAGCCCGCAGCAAATGCCGGACCTTCAGGATCAAGCTGCGCCAGCACCGGCTGCAGAGCCGGACGCCAAGGACGAATACCCAATGAGGAGATGGGATCTGGCTCATCAGCACCGCGCAGCCAGTTATCCAGGACGATCTGCCGAGGACTGTCGACCGAGGAACCCGGCTCGCGTACCGCGAGATCCAGCCGACCACTTTCACCCAGCCGACTAACCAGCTGCAGATTTACCGAAGCCCAGCCGGTGGTGGGCTCGCCGTCAACCGCAACAATCTCCTGCCCGACCTGCAAACCAGCGACATCGGCCAGACTGCCCGCTTCGACCGCGCCAATAACCGGGCGCACCTGCTGGCTGCCCAGCATCGCCACAACCCAGAAGAACAGTAGCGCTAGGAGGAAATTCGCCACCGGACCAGCCGCCACGATGGCAATACGCTGCTGGACTGACTTGCGATTGAACGACTGATCAAGCAGCTCCGGCGGCACATCGCCTTCGCGCTCATCGAGCATCTTCACATAACCGCCCAGCGGGATGGCGGCCACGACAAACTCAGTGCCCTGGCGGTCATGCCAACGCAGCAGCGGGCTGCCAAAACCGACGGAAAACCGCAGTACCTTGACGCCACAACGGCGGGCGACCCAGAAGTGCCCATATTCGTGGATGGTTACCAGCACACCCAGTGCAACCAGGGTGCCGACCAACATATAAAGCGCACTCATCAAACTTCTCCGCGTCGGCGATCAGCGCCGACTCAGCCATTGTTCGGCCAGATAGCGGGCCCGACCATCTGCAGCCAGCACCGTATCCAGGCTCTCAACCGCCAGGGCGGGCTCAGCGTGCAAAACGTCTTCGATGATACTCGCGATCTCGGGAAAGCGGATGCGTCGCTCAAGGAATGCAGCAACCGCCACTTCATTGGCCGCATTAAGCATGGCAGGAGCAGTGCCGCCGGCCTGCGCCGCCTCACGCGCCAGACGCAGACAAGGAAAGCGCTGTTCGTCCGGCGCCTGGAAATCTAACCGAGCGACGGCAAACAGATCCAGCGGAGCAACGCCGGAGTCGATTCGCTCCGGCCAGGCTAGGGCATGACTGATCGGCGTGCGCATATCCGGATTACCCAACTGGGCCAGTACCGAACCGTCGACATAATCGACCAGCGAATGGATCACGCTCTGCGGATGCACCACCACTTCAATTTGCGCCGGAGTGGCATCAAACAACCAACAGGCCTCGATCAGCTCCAGGCCTTTGTTCATCATGCTCGCTGAGTCGACCGAGATCTTGCGCCCCATCGACCAATTGGGATGCGCGCACGCCTGCTCGGGAGTGACTGCATGCAACTGCTCCAGCGGCATTTCGCGAAATGGCCCACCCGAGGCGGTCAACAGAATACGCCGCACACCGACTTGCTGCAGGCCGCGAGCGTAGTCACCCGGCAGGCACTGGAAAATCGCATTGTGTTCACTATCGATTGGCAACAGCACAGCGCCGCTTTTACGCACAGCCTGCATAAACAGCGCGCCCGACATCACCAGAGCTTCTTTGTTTGCCAGCAGCACCTTCTTGCCGGCCTCGACCGCCGCCAGGGTCGGCGGCAAACCGGCCGCGCCGACGATAGCAGCCATCACCGCATCCACTTCAGGATGCGCTGCCACTTCACACAACCCATCGGAGCCATGCAGCACTTGAGTGGTAAGCCCGGCAGCACGCAAGCCCTCCTGCAGGTGGCAAGCTTGCAGAGCCTGCGGCACCACAGCAAAGCGCGGGCGGTAGATCATGCACAACGCCTCCAGCTCAGTCAGACGACTGAAACCGGACAATGCGAATACTTGATAACGCTCTGGATGGCGGGCGATGACATCAAGGGTGCTCAGACCTATCGAGCCGGTCGCCCCCAGCACGGTAATCTGCTGCGGATGACTCACAGCGAGCCCCAACCCGCCAGCCATAGCAGCGCGGCGAACACAGGAATCGCCGCCGTCAGGCTGTCGATACGGTCCAACACGCCACCGTGGCCCGGCAGCAGATTACTGCTGTCCTTAACCCCGGATTGACGCTTGAACATGCTTTCGGTCAGATCACCGACAACCGAGATCAACACCACCACGGCGGTGCCGATCAAGCCCAGCAACAGACTGGCAAACGACCAGTCACGGTAAATCGCCACGCCCACACAGATCAGCAGGGTCGCCAGCAGGCCACCGAACACCCCTTCCCAGCTTTTACCGGGGCTTACCTGCGGGGCCAGCTTACGCTTGCCGAAGCGCCGACCGGCGAAATAGGCACCGATATCCGCGCCCCACACCAGCACCATCACCGCCAGAATTAGCCAATTCGCTTCAGGCCACTGTTTGAACAGCACCAAGCCTTGCCAAGCCGGCAGTAGAATCAGCAAGCCAATCAGTAATCTGATCGGAGCCTGAGTCCAGTAACGGCTGCTGGCTGGATAACCCAAGACCAGAAAGGTCGCCACTACCCACCAGACAACCCCTAACGACAACATCCAGGGCGCCAACGCTGGCAACAGATACAAGCCAAACAACAACGTAGCTACCAGCGCGGCGTAGGCCACGCGCTGCACCTGGGCAGTAAATCCTGCCAGCCGCGCCCATTCCCAGGCGCCCAAACTGACCACCGCGCCGATAAACAGCGCAAACAGCGTGCCATTGAGCAGAAAGAAGCCACCCAGGGCGAATGGCAACAGCACCAGCGCCGTGATAATTCGTTGTTTGAGCATCAGCTACGGGCCTCAGCAGCCACCTGATCGCTGGTTTTCCCAAAGCGACGCTGGCGGCTAGCAAAATCGGCCAAGGCTTTGCGCATGGCGTCGTGTTTGAAATCCGGCCAAAACAGGTCGGAGAAATACAGCTCGGTGTAGGCCAGCTGCCAGAGCAGGAAGTTACTGATGCGGTGCTCACCACCGGTGCGGATGCACAGATCCGGCAGCGGCAAATCGCCGGTTACCAGGCAACTCTGCAGCAATTCGGGAGTGATGTCCTCGGCGCGCAAATGACCGCCTTGAACTTCACGGGCCAAACGCTGCGCCGCCTGAGCAATATCCCACTGGCCACCATAGTTGGCCGCCACCTGCAGGACAAAGCGTTTGTCGCCAGCAGTCTGCGCTTCAGCCTCACGCATCGCGGCCTGCAACTCAGGGTGAAAGCGTGAGCGATCACCAATGATGCGCAGGCTGATGTCATTGGCATTGAGCTTCTTCGCCTCGCGGCGCAGCGCACTGAGGAACAGCTCCATCAGCGCACTGACTTCCTCGGCCGGGCGCTGCCAGTTTTCACTGGAGAAGGCGAACAGCGTCAGCACCTCGACGCCCGCCTCGGCGCACACCTCGATCACCGCACGCACCGCATCGACACCGGCTTTATGGCCGGCCACGCCGGGCAGCAGACGCTTCTTCGCCCAGCGATTGTTACCGTCCATGATGATCGCCACATGCCGTGGCACGGCGAACGGACTACCGTCTTTGGTCTTTTCCATGACGATATCCTGGCCGTTAAACGGCCATCAGATCCGCTTCTTTCTGCTTCACTGCCACTTCGATTTCCGCGACAAACTTGTCGGTCAGCTTCTGGATTTCGTCGGCCGCACGGCGCTCTTCGTCTTCGCTGATTTCCTTCTCTTTAACCAGGTCTTTCAACTGGCTCAGGGCGTCACGACGAATATTGCGCACCGCCACACGACCATCTTCAGCCGCATCACGCGCCTGCTTGGTGAAGCCCTTACGGGTTTCTTCGGTCAGCGCCGGCATGGAGATCAGCAGCAGCTCACCCAGGTTGGTCGGGTTGAAGCCCAGACCGGAGCTCTGGATCGCCTTGTCGACAGCCGCCAGCATGTTGCGCTCAAAGGCCACAACCTGCAGGGTACGGGCGTCCTTGACGGTGACGTTAGCTACTTGGTTCAGCGGGGTGTCGGAGCCGTAGTAAGGCACCATAACGCCACCGAGGATGCTTGGATGGGCCTGACCGGTACGGATTCGGCTGAAGGCATGAACCAGTGATTCCAGGCTCTTTTGCATACGCACTTGGGCGTCTTTCTTGATCTCATTGATCATGTTTATCTTCCTCAATCAGAGTGCCTTCAGCGCCACCCACTACAACGTTTAGCAGGGCACCAGGCTTGTTCATGTTGAAAACACGCAGCGGCATATTATGGTCGCGGCACAGGCAGATGGCCGTCAGGTCCATTACGCCCAGCTTGCGGTCGAGCACCTCATCGTAGGTCAGGCGATCGAACTTCTCGGCATGCGGGTCTTTGAATGGATCGGCAGTGTACACACCATCCACCTTGGTCGCCTTGAGCACCACGTCGGCATCAATTTCGATGGCGCGCAGGCAAGCGGCCGAGTCGGTGGTAAAGAACGGATTACCAGTGCCAGCGGCGAAAATCACCACCTCACCGGTTTTCAGATGACGCAGCGCCTTGCGCCGGTCGTAGTGATCGGTCACCCCAACCATGGAAATGGCCGACATGACGATGGCCGGGATATTCGAACGCTCCAGCGCGTCGCGCATGGCCAAGGCGTTCATCACGGTCGCCAGCATGCCCATATGGTCGCCGGTTACCCGATCCATACCCGCTGCGCTCAGCGCCGCGCCACGGAACAGGTTGCCACCACCTATAACCAGACCGACCTGTACACCGATACCGACCAACTGACCGACTTCCAGCGCCATGCGGTCCAGCACCTTGGGATCGATGCCAAAATCTTCCGACCCCATCAGGGCCTCGCCGCTAAGTTTGAGCAGAATGCGCTTGTAGCGCGGTTGACGACCACTCATCTGCTGAGCCATTGCGAGTCTCTCCTGCGGCGTTTGAATTCTGTGCAAACCTTCGGTTCGCTTTTATCGAGCGCTTCGACAGCGCCATGAGTCATTGGTACCAAAGCACCAACCACTCCACAGCTTAGCTGCGCCCTCAATTTGACAAAGAGGCCGCGCGCGTTAGCGGGCAGCCTCTTCGGGGCAACAGCGGTTAGCCGTCTTACTGCTTGCTGGCAGCAGCTACTTGCGCAGCAACTTCTTCAGCAAAGTTGTCGACCGGCTTCTCGATGCCTTCGCCAACCTTGAAGTAGGTGAAGGAAACGATTTCAGCACCGGCTTTCTTGGCCAGAGCACCGACCTTGATTTCCGGATCCTTAACGAAGGCTTGCTCAACCAGGCTGGCTTCAGCCAGGAACTTCTGGATACGACCAGCAACCATCTTCTCGACGATTTCGGCCGGTTTGCCCTTGATCTTGTCTTCGTTGAGGCTGACGAACACGGCTTTCTCGCGCTCGATGGCTTCAGCGGAAACTTCCGAAGGCAGCAGGAATTCAGGGTTGCTTGCAGCTACGTGCATGGCGATGTCTTTGGCCAGGTCGACGGTGCCGCCCTTGAGCACAACCACAACACCGATCTTATTGCCGTGCAGGTAAGAACCCAGAACGTCACCTTCAATACGCGCCAGACGACGGATATTGACGTTCTCGCCAGTTTTGGCAACCAGGGCCAGACGGGCTTCTTCTTGAGCAGCGATCAGCGGCTCAACTTCGGTCATCTTGTCAGCAAAGGCTTTCTCGACGCTGGCAGCAACGAAGCTCTTGAAATCGTCCTGCAGAGCCAGGAAGTCGGTCTGCGAGTTGACTTCGAGAATGACGGCAGTCTTGCCATCTTCCTTGATGCTGATAGCGCCTTCAGCAGCCACGTTGCCGGCTTTCTTGGCAGCTTTGATCGCGCCGGAAGCACGCATGTCATCGATGGCTTTTTCGATGTCGCCGCCAGCCTTGGTCAAGGCCTTCTTGCAATCCATCATGCCTTCGCCAGTACGCTCACGCAGTTCTTTAACCAACGCTGCAGTAATTTCTGCCATTTCAAAATCCTCTGGATAGGTTGTTAACCATTCCACCCGCGAAAACGGGCGCTCAATTCGTAACGCATTGCCGACAATGACCAGAAACGATTGCAACTGCACGTCGACGATGGTTTTCAAGGTGGCAAAAAGGGGGCTAAGCCCCCTTTTTGCGAACTAAGCAAACGCTAAGCGCGTTTTACTTAGCCTTCAGCAGTTTCTGCAGCCGGGGCTTGCTCAACGAACTCGTCGGCGCCGCCGTTAGCGTTGGTGCGACCACGGATTACCGAGTCAGCCATTGCACCCATGTACAGCTGGATGGCGCGAATGGCGTCATCGTTACCTGGGATGATGTAGTCAACGCCTTCAGGGCTGCTGTTGGTATCGACGATGCCGATAACTGGGATACCCAGCTTGTTGGCTTCGGTGATAGCAATGCGCTCGTGGTCAACGTCGATCACGAACAAAGCGTCTGGCAGACCGCCCATGTCCTTGATACCACCCAGGCTGCGATCCAGCTTTTCCAGATCACGGGTGCGCATCAGGGCTTCTTTCTTGGTCAGCTTGGCGAAAGTACCGTCCTGGGACTGAACTTCCAGATCACGCAGACGCTTGATCGAGGCGCGGATGGTTTTGTAGTTGGTCAGCATGCCGCCCAACCAGCGATGATCGACGTACGGCGAACCGCAACGTGCTGCTTCTTCAGCAACGATCTTGCCAGCGGAACGCTTGGTGCCCACGAACAGAATCTTGTTTTTGCCCGAAGCCAGTTTCTCAACGAAGGACAGTGCTTCGTTGAACATTGGCAGGGTTTTTTCAAGGTTGATGATGTGGATCTTGTTGCGCGCGCCGAAAATGTACTTGCCCATTTTCGGGTTCCAGTAACGGGTCTGGTGGCCGAAGTGCACACCGGCCTTCAGCATATCGCGCATGTTGACTTGGGACATGATAGTTCCTTGATAAGTCGGGTTAGGCCTCCACGCATCCCGATCTCCAACCCGGCGAACTTGTCGCAAGGCACCCAGGAAACCGTGTCGATACGTGTGTGGGTTTAAGCTTTCGGGCACACAGCCCGTAAAGCGGCGCGTTTTATATCATAAAAGTCAGGACCAAGCTACTCACAGACAACAACATATGCAGCCAAGTTAGCCGCAGGTTTAACGTAGCGCTTATAGCTGGCGACTTGTAGCTGTTAAGATGTCGCCCTTTCTGTTCGCGTTCGAGAGCCGCACATGACCGTCACCATCAAAACGCCCGACGAAATCGAGAAAATGCGCGTAGCCGGTCGCTTGGCTGCCGAAGTTCTGGAAATGATTGGCGAACACGTCAAGCCCGGCGTCACCACCGAAGAGCTTGATCGCATCTGCCATGACTATATTGTCAACGTGCAACAGGCCATCCCTGCGCCGCTCAATTACAAAGGTTTCCCTAAGTCGATCTGCACTTCGGTCAACCACGTCGTCTGCCACGGCATCCCAAATGACAAGCCGCTGAAAGAAGGCGACGTGATCAACATCGACATCACCGTGATCAAAGATGGCTACCACGGCGATACCAGCAAGATGTTTATGGTCGGCAAAGTGCCGGAGTGGGCTGAACGCCTGGCCAAGATCACTCAGGAATGCATGTACAAAGGGATTGAGCTGGTCAAGCCCGGCACGCGCCTGGGCGATATTGGCGAAGTGATCCAGAAGCATGCGGAGAAGAACGGTTTCTCGGTGGTGCGCGAATACTGCGGCCATGGCATTGGCGCAGTGTTCCATGAAGAACCGCAAGTGCTGCACTATGGCCGCGCCGGCACTGGTATGGAACTGAAGGAAGGCATGACCTTCACCATCGAGCCGATGATCAACCAGGGCCGACCGGAAACCCGCACCCTGGGTGACGGCTGGACCGCAATCACCAAGGATCGCAAGCTCTCCGCCCAGTGGGAGCACACCATTCTGGTGACCGCTGATGGCTACGAGATCTTCACCCTGCGCAGTGATGACACCATCGCCCGTACATCGGCCTGAGCCGCTCGCTGAGTCTGCTCTATAGATAGAAGGAAGGCCGCAATGCCGCAGGTAGATCCCGAGCTGTTCGACCGCGGCCAGTTCCAGGCGGAACTGGCCCTAAAGGCCAGTCCTATTGCGGCGTTCAAAAAGGCCATTCGCCACGCCCGCGAAGTGCTCGACGGGCGTTTCACCAGTGGTCGCGATGTGCGCCGCCTGGTTGAAGACCGCGCCTGGTTTGTCGACCAGATATTGCGCGAAGCCTGGGACCGCCTGTCGTGGAGTGAAGACGCCGATATCGCCCTGCTCGCAGTCGGCGGCTATGGCCGCGGCGAGCTGCACCCCTTCTCCGATATCGACCTGCTAATCCTGCTCGACAACGCCGACCACGAAACCTTCCGCGAGCCCATCGAGCGCTTCCTTACCCTGCTCTGGGATATCGGCCTGGAAGTCGGGCAGAGCGTGCGCAGCGTGGATGAATGCGCCGAAGAGGCGCGCGCCGACCTGACGGTGATTACCAACCTGATGGAAAGCCGCACCATTGCCGGTCCCGAACGCCTGCGTCAGCGTATGCAGGCGGTCACCAGCACCGAGCAGATGTGGCCAAGCAAGCAGTTCTTCCTAGCCAAGCACAAAGAGCAGCGCGCCCGTCACGGCAAATACAACGACACCGAATACAACCTCGAGCCCAACGTCAAAGGCTCACCCGGCGGATTACGCGATATCCAGACCATCCTTTGGGTCGCACGCCGGCATTTCGGCACGCTGAACCTGCACGCCATGGTCGGCCAGGGCTTTTTGCTGGAAAGCGAATACGCCCTGCTCGCCTCCAGTCAGGAATTCCTCTGGAAGGTGCGCTACGCACTGCACATGCTCGCTGGCCGCGCCGAAGACCGTCTGCTGTTTGACCACCAGAGCAAGGTAGCGGCCCTGCTGGGTTACGAAGACAGCGACAGCAAGCTCGCCATTGAGCGCTTTATGCAGAAGTACTACCGCGTGGTGATGGCGATCGCCGAATTGAGCGATCTGATCGTCCAGCACTTTGAAGAGCAAATCCTCAACGCCGGCGAAATTGGCCAGGCCACGCCGCTTAACAGTCGTTTCCTGCTGCGTGATGGCTATATCGAGGTCGCGCACCCCAACGTCTTCAAGCGTACGCCGTTTGCCATCATGGAAATCTTCGTCCTGATGGCGCAGCACCCCGACATCAAAGGCGTGTGCGCCAATAGCATTCGCCTGCTGCGCGAGCACCGTCACCTGATCGACGATGATTTCCGCCGTGACATCCGCAACACCAGCCTGTTCGTTGAACTGTTCAAAAGCCCGCAAGGCATTCATCGTAATCTGCGGCGCATGAACCGTTACGGCATCCTCGGCCTGTACCTGCCGGAGTTCGGCCATATTGTCGGGCAGATGCAGCACGACCTGTTCCACATCTATACGGTCGATGCGCACACCCTGAACCTGATCAAGCACCTGCGTAAGTTCAAGTGGACTGAGCTTGCGGAAAAATTCCCCCTGGCCAGCAAGCTGATCGACAAGCTACCCAAACCCGAGCTGATCTATATGGCCGGGCTGTATCACGACATCGGCAAAGGCCGAGGCGGCGACCATTCGGAGCTCGGTGCGGTAGACGCGGAAGCCTTCTGTGTACGCCACCAGCTGCCAAACTGGGACTCCAAGCTGATCGTCTGGCTGGTGCAACACCACCTGGTGATGTCCACCACGGCGCAGCGCAAAGACTTGTCCGACCCACAGGTCATCTTCGACTTCGCCCGCCTGGTCGGCGACCAAACCCGCCTGGATTACCTCTATGTGCTGACCGTGGCCGACATCAACGCCACCAACCCCAGCCTGTGGAACTCCTGGCGTGCCAGCCTGCTGCGCCAGCTGTATACCGAGACCAAGCGTGCGCTGCGCCGCGGCCTGGAAAACCCGCTGGACCGCGAAGAGCAGATACGCCTGACGCAGATCGCCGCCCTGGACATCCTGGTGCGCGGCGGCACCGACCCGGATGATGCCGAGCAACTCTGGTCGCAACTGGGTGACGATTACTTCCTGCGCCACACGGCATCGGACGTGGCCTGGCACAGCGAGGCGATCCTGCAACACGGCAACAACAGCGAGCCGTTGGTACTGATCAAGGAGACCACCCAGCGCGAGTTTGAAGGTGGCACGCAGATCTTCATCTACGCCCAGGATCAGCACGACTTTTTTGCCGTGACCGTGGCGGCCATGGCCCAGCTCAACCTGAACATCCATGACGCGCGGATTCTCACCTCCACCAGCCAGTTCACCCTCGACACCTACATCGTGCTCGAAGGCGAAGGCGGCTCGATTGGCGAAAACCCAGTGCGGATCAAAGAGATTCGCCAGGGCTTGGTCGACGCATTGAAGAACCCAGACGACTACCCGGCCATTATCCAACGCCGGGTACCGCGCCAGCTCAAGCACTTTGCTTTTGCGCCGCAAGTGACCATTCACAACGATGCGCACCGACCAGTGACCATCCTCGAAGTCACCGCACCGGATCGACCGGGCCTGCTGGCGCGAATCGGGCGGATTTTCCTCGACTTCGACCTGTCGCTGCAGAATGCCAAGATCGCCACTCTGGGCGAGCGGGTGGAGGACGTGTTCTTCGTCACCGACGCGCACAACCAGCCGCTGTCCGACCCCGAGCTGTGCATGCGCCTGCAGGAAACCATGGTTGCGCAACTGTCCGATGCCCCAGGCACGCAGGCCGAACCAAGCCGAATCGTTATTTAAAGCCCCTTATTACCCTTGAGCCGCCCGCCATCTTGGATGCGGGCGCTGGCAGACCTCAGGAAGCAACAATGAACGACGCGTTAAACCAGCTGCAGCCCTACCCGTTCGAAAAGCTCCGCGCACTGCTGGGCGCCCTACAGGCTCCCGCCGGCAAGAGCCCGATTGCCCTGTCGATCGGTGAGCCGAAACACCGCTCGCCGGAATTTGTCGCCGAGGCGTTGCGCGCGAACCTCGACCAGCTTGCGGTCTACCCGACCACCCTGGGCATCCCGGCGCTGCGTGAAGCCATCGCCAACTGGTGTAACCGCCGCTTTGGCCTTCCGGCCGGCGTGCTCGATCCGGCGCGCCACGTGCTGCCGGTCAACGGCACACGTGAGGCGCTGTTTGCTTTTACCCAGGCGGTGGTCAAGCGCGATGTCGATGGCCTGGTAGTCAGCCCCAACCCCTTCTATCAGATCTATGAAGGCGCGGCTTTTCTTGCCGGCGCGCAGCCGCACTATCTACCATGCCTAGAAGAACATGGTTTCAACCCGGATTTCGACGCCGTCAGCGACGAGGTCTGGCAGCGTTGCCAGATCCTCTTTCTCTGCTCACCCGGCAACCCGACCGGCGCGCTGATTCCGCTGCCGACACTGAAGAAGCTGATCGCCCTGGCCGATAAATTCGACTTCGTGATCGCAGCGGATGAGTGCTACAGCGAGTTGTATTTCGATGAAGGCCACCCGCCGGCCGGCCTGCTGACCGCCTGCGCCGAACTGGGCCGCCATGATTTCAAACGCTGCGTGGTGTTCCACAGCCTCTCCAAGCGCTCCAACCTGCCAGGCCTGCGCTCGGGCTTCGTCGCCGGTGACGCCGACATTCTGAAATCTTTCCTGCTGTACCGTACCTACCACGGCTGCGCCATGCCGGTGCAAACCCAGCTGGCCAGCGTCGCCGCCTGGAGCGACGAAGCCCACGTCAAAGCCAACCGCGACCTGTACCGCGAGAAGTTCGACGCGGTGCTGGCGATTCTTGGCGATGTGCTGGATGTGCAACGGCCGGATGGCGGTTTCTACCTGTGGGCGAAAACGCCGATAGACGATGAAACATTTACCCGCGAGCTGTTTGCCCGCGAGCATGTCACCGTGGTGCCTGGTTCGTACCTGTCGCGCGCAGTGGACGGCAACAACCCGGGTGCCGGCCGTGTGCGCATGGCTCTGGTCGCGCCGCTGGCCGAGTGCGTGGCAGCAGCCGAACGTATCCGTGATTTTGTGAAGAGCCTCTGATGAGCAAGACCCTGTTTGGCATAAAAGCCTGCGACACCATGAAAAAAGCCCGCACGTGGCTCGACGAGCACGGGGTAAGCTACGCCTTTCATGATTACAAAGCCTGCGGCATAGACCGTGGCAACCTGGAAAAGTGGTGCAATGAGCATGGTTGGGAAACCATCCTGAACCGTGCAGGCACCACCTTCCGCAAGCTGGACGAGGCGCAGAAAAGCGGTCTCGATCAGCACAAGGCGATCGAACTGATGCTCGCCCAACCGTCGATGATCAAACGCCCGGTGCTGGATCTCGGCAACAAGACCCTGGTTGGCTTCAAAGCCGACCGTTATGCCGCCGAACTGGTTTGAACCAGCCGGCCCACACGAATTTGCGGTAAGGAAAACAGCATGAGCACAACCCTATTCAGCCTGGCTTTCGGCGTTGGCACCCAGAACCGTCAGGGCACCTGGCTGGAAGTCTTCTACGCCCAGCCACTGCTCAACCCGAGCAGCGAACTGGTCACCAAAGTGCTGGAAAAAATCGCTTACCAAGGCGGCAACCAGGCTCTCAGCCTGACCAATAGCCAGGCAGGCGACCTGGCCGAAGCGCTGAAAAACTTCGACAGCCAGCAGTCCGCCCTGCTCACCCGCCTGGCCGAAAGCCAGAAGCCTCTGGTGGTCACTCTGCTCGCCGAAGACGCCGCACTCACCAGCACGCCTGAGGCCTACCTCAAGCTGCACCTGCTGTCGCACCGCCTGGTTAAGCCGCACGGCCTGAACCTCACCGGAATCTTCCCGCTGCTGCCAAACGTGGCCTGGACCAGCCAGGGTGCGGTCGACCTCGGTGAACTGGCTGAGCGTCAACTGGAAGCACGCCTGAAGGGCGATCTGCTGGAAGTCTTCTCGGTGGACAAGTTCCCGAAAATGACCGACTACGTTGTGCCGGCTGGCGTGCGTATCGCTGACAGCGCGCGCATTCGCCTAGGCGCCTATGTGGGCGAAGGCACCACCGTGATGCACGAAGGCTTCGTTAACTTCAACGCCGGTACCGCTGGCCCAGGCATGATCGAAGGTCGCGTATCGGCGGGCGTATTCGTCGGCAAGGGTTCGGACCTGGGCGGCGGCTGCTCGACCATGGGCACCCTGTCCGGTGGCGGCAATATCGTCATTTCCGTCGGCGAAGGCTGCCTGATCGGCGCTAATGCCGGCATCGGCATTCCGTTGGGCGACCGCAACACTGTGGAATCCGGCCTGTACATCACCGCCGGCACCAAGGTGGCACTGCTGGATGCTGACAACAAGCTGGTCAAGGTGCTCAAGGCCCGTGATCTGGCGGGCCAACCGGACCTGCTGTTCCGCCGCAACTCGCAAACCGGCACCGTGGAGTGCAAAACCCACAAGTCGGCTATCGAGCTGAACGAAGCCCTGCACGCGCACAACTAAACGCTACGCAGTTGCCACAGGCCGGGCCCATGCCCGGCCTATCTATTTATACTCAACAGACAGTTCTTGCGGTGCCCAAGCCCATGTCACTGATCTCCCCATGGCGTGCTGACTTCCCTGGCATTCTGGCCCTTGCGGCCGAAGGCCAGACCTATCTGGACAGCGCTGCCACTGCGCAAAAACCCCAGGCCATGCTCGATGCCCTGCTCGGCTATTACGCCGGTGGAGCAGCCAATGTGCATCGCGCCCAGCACCTGCCGGGCGAGCGCGCCACCCGCGCCTTCGAAGCCACGCGGGAGAAGGTTGCACGCTGGCTAAATGCTCCCAGCGCGCAGCAGATCATCTTCACCCGCAGCGCCACCGAAGCCTTCAATCTGCTGGCCTACGGCCTGGAGCAGCGCCTGCAGCCCGGTGACGAGATCGTCATCAGCGCCCTGGAACATCACGCCAACCTGCTGCCCTGGCAGCAACTGGCACTGCGCCGCCAGCTCAAGCTGGTGGTGCTGTCGCTGGATCAGCATGGGTTGATCGACCTAGCCCAAGCAGCGCAGCTGATCGGCCCACGCACGCGCCTGTTGGCGGTCAGCCAGCTGTCCAACGTGCTCGGCTGCTGGCAGCCACTTGAGCCGCTGCTGGCCTTGGCACAGGCGCAAGGCGCACTGACTGTGGTCGATGGCACACAAGGCGTGGTGCACGGTCGCCAAGACGTGCAAGCCCTGGGCTGCGACTTCTATATCTGCTCTAGCCACAAACTCTATGGTCCGGACGGCGTGGGCCTGCTTTATGGCCGCACGCACGCCCTTGAGCAGCTGGCGCACTGGCAGCTTGGTGGCGAGATGCTGTTGCACACCGACTACAGCAGCGCCAGCTTTCGCCCAGCACCATTGGGTTTTGAGGCTGGCACACCGCCGATTGCCTCGGTGATCGCCCTCGGCGCCAGCCTGGATTATCTGAACAGCCTCAATGCCAGCGCCGTAAGCGCCCACGAAGCAGCCCTGCATAGCCAGCTGATCACTGGGCTGCAGCAGCGCCAGGGCCTGCGCCTGCTCGGTACACCGACTGTCGCGCTGGTCAGCTTTGTAGTCGATGCCGTGCACCATGCCGACTTGGCTCACCTGTTGACCGAACAAGGCATCGCCGTGCGCGCCGGCCATCACTGCGCCATGCCGCTGTTACAGGGCCTCGGTCTGAGCGGGGCGATTCGTGTGTCGTTGGGTTTGTATAACGATGGCAGCGATTTACAGCGTTTTTTCAGCGCGCTGGATCAAGCCTTGGAGCTGTTGCAATGAGCCTTCCTGCCACTGCGCAGACTGCACTGCAAGCCTTTAGCGCATGCCCCGGCTGGGAACAGCGCGCCCGCCTGCTGATGCAATGGGGCGACCAGCTCGTCCCGCTGAGTGATGCCGAACGCATTGAAGCCAACCGGGTGCAGGGCTGTGAAAGTCAGGTGTGGCTGCTGGCCGAGCGCGACGGCGCGCACTGGCAGTTTCGCACCAGCAGCGATGCACGGCTGTTGCGTGGTTTGCTGGCACTGCTGCTGGCCAGAGTCAACGGCCTGCCGGCATCCGAACTGGCGCAACTGGATCTGCCGGACTGGTTTGCCCAGCTTGGCCTGGCCCGCCACCTGTCGCCCTCACGCAGCAACGGCCTCCAGGCTGTGCTGACACGGATGCAGCACTTGCTCGATGCCAACGATCAGGGCGCGGCGCGCCACTGATCGGCATTGCCGGAATACAGGGCCTGTTGCAAACGCTCCAACTCACCGTTCTGCGCCAAACGGCGCAAACCGGCATTGAATACCTTACGCAGCTGATCAGCCTTGGTATCGCCTTTGCGAAACAGCAGGTGCAGCGGCTCGGTATTCAATACTCGCGAATGATGGGTGATTACCGCACGCGCTTCGGGGGCAAACATCCGCCGCAGCATGGCGTAACCCACCGCCCGATCCTGCGGATGAAAATCTACGCGGCCTAGTTCTAGCAGACGAAAGCCGGTGTCTTCCTTACCGCTTTGCTGCACCGTTAACGCCCCACTCTGCACCGCCGCATCAAACTGCGGGCCATAGGAGTAACCATGGGTGGTGGCGATGCTGAACGACTTGAGGTCTTCAATACGCGCCCAGTTCAGCTGCTGGTCGGTGCGCTGGAACAGCACAATTTCGCCCTGCACCACCGGATCACTGCATTCACTGATGCGCCGCCGCGGGGCTGAACAGGAATACGGCATCACCGCATCCAGATTGCCCTGTTCGAGCATCAGCAGGTTGCGGTCCCAGGGGTAGTAGACGAACTCAACCTGATACCCCGCCGCCTTGAAGATATCGCGCACCAACCGTGACAAGGCGCCGCCATCTTTGCGCTGCTGATCAACATAGGGCACCCAGTCACCGGTACCAACTCGCACAACCGGGTGGGCATGGACACTCAGGCAAGCAGAGAACGCAGCAAACAGCAGCGCATATCGCGGGACATGACGTAATACATGACGCAGCAGGGACAACACAGCACACCTCAAAAGAGAACTACCAGCACATCCCTGCTGAACATAGACCGCAACCGGTCATTCTTTAAATATTAGCCAACATCATCATGTGCGGGCCGCCGCTCTGCCGGCCGCCGAGTACCAGCAACCAATTTATCGACGATGCGCGCCGCGGCGACCATGCCAAAAGTCGCGGTCACCATCATCACTGCGCCAAAACCGCCGGCGCAGTCGAGCTTGACCCCCTCCCCCACAAAACCCTTGTATTGACACACCGTACCGTCGGGTTTGGGATAGCGCAGCTGCTCGCTGGAATACACGCAGGGCACGCTGTAATTGCGCCCAGGCGTGCGTGAGAAGCCGTAATCGCGGCGCAGGGTGGAGCGCACCTTGGACGCAAGCGGATCATTCCAGGTTTTGTTCAGGTCGCCGACCTGGATCTGCGTCGGGTCGATCTGCCCGCCCGCGCCACCGGTGGTAATCACCTGGATCTTGCGCCGTTTGCACCAGGAAATCAGCGCAGCCTTGGCATTGACACTGTCGATGCAGTCGATCACTGCATCCAGGTGCTCAGTGATGTACTCGGCCATGGTCTCACGGGTCACGAAATCCGCCACCGCATGTACCACACAGGCCGGATTGATCGCGCGGATACGCGCCGCCATCACCTCGACCTTGGGCTGACCAACCGTGCTGTCGAGCGCATGCAGCTGACGGTTGCTGTTGCTGACGCAGACATCATCCAGATCAAACAAGGAAATCTCGCCCACTCCGGAGCGCGCCAATGCCTCTGCTGCCCAAGAGCCCACGCCGCCAATCCCGACCACCGCCACATGCGCAGCCGCGAGCCGCTCGGCTCCCTGGCGACCATATAGACGGGCGATCCCGGCAAAGCGTTGTTCATCCACAGGCATTCTTCACTCTCACAAGCCACAAGCGGCGCGCATTATAGGTAGCTGACGAGCCGCACCCAAGCCCTGTCTTGGTCTAGCCCTGTCTATCCGATGAACAGCCATAGCACATTGCCACTATCGGAACCTTCACGACCGACAATCGTCCCATCAATATGCCCGTCTGCCGGCTATACAGCCCAATGTCAGCGGCGTAGCATGCGGCACCCGACGCTCGTCGCTTTTTATTGCCCCTTCGCTGGACCTGCACACTATGCCTTCGCGTAAGTTTGGACTGAACCTGGTCATGTTCCTGGCAATTGCCGCCGTGTTTACCGGTATCTGGGCGCTGTATAACCGCCCGGTGACCGCACCGGATTGGCCAGAACAGATTTCCGGATTTTCTTTCTCGCCTTTCCGCGCCGGGCAAAACCCGCAGCAGGACACCTACCCCAGCGATGAGCAGATGCGCGCTGACCTGGAGCTGCTGAGCACGCACACCGACAACATCCGTACCTACTCGGTAGACGGCCCACTGGGCAACATCCCCCTGCTCGCCGAAGAATTCGGCCTGCGCGTGACCCTGGGTATCTGGATCAGCCCGGATCTGGAGCGAAACGAGCGAGAAATCGCCAAAGCCATCGAAATCGCCAATAACTCACGCAGCGTAGTGCGCGTGGTGGTCGGTAACGAAGCGCTGTTCCGCAGCGAAGTGACGCCGGAAAACCTGATTGCCTACATCGACCGCGTACGCGCGGCAGTCAAGGTGCCGGTGACCACCTCGGAGCAGTGGCACATCTGGCAGGACCATCCAGAGCTGGCTCAGCACGTCGACCTGATCGCCGCCCACGTTCTGCCTTACTGGGAATTCGTGCCGATGGAGGACTCCACCGACTTCGTGCTGGAGCGCGCCAAAGACCTGAAAAAACTCTTCCCGAAAAAGCCGCTGCTGCTTTCCGAAGTTGGCTGGCCGAGCAACGGCCGCATGCGCGGCGGCGCCGATGCCTCTCAAGCGGACCAGGCGATATACCTGCGCACGCTGGTCAATGCGCTCAATGCCAAAGGCTACAACTACTTCGTTATTGAAGCTTTCGACCAGCCGTGGAAAGCCAGCGATGAGGGCTCGGTGGGTGCGTATTGGGGCGTTTACAACCTCGAACGTCAGGCCAAATTCGCTTTCGAAGGCCCCGTGGTGGCGATCCCACAATGGCGCTTGCTGGCCATCGGCTCGGTGGTACTGGCCCTGCTCAGCCTGGCACTGATGCTGATTGACGGCAGTGCCCTGCGTCAGCGCGGGCGCACCTTCCTGACCATTGTCGCGTTCGCCGGCGGCTCCGCCCTGGTATGGATCGGCTACGACTACAGCCAGCAGTACAGCACCTGGTTCAGCACCTTGGTTGGCCTGCTGTTGGGCATTGGCGCCTTCGGCGTGTTTATCGTCCTACTGACAGAAGCCCACGAACTGGCTGAAACCGCCTGGACCCGTGCGCGGCGCCGGCCGTTCCAGCCGGTCTTGGCCGACAGTGCCTACCGCCCCAAGGTGTCGGTACATGTGCCCTGCTACAACGAGCCACCGGAGATGGTCAAACAGACCCTCGACGCCCTGGCCGCGCTGGATTATCCGGATTACGAAGTCATCATCATCGACAACAACACCAAGGACCCGGCCGTGTGGGAGCCGGTTGAGGCGTATTGCAAAGTCCTGGGCCCACGCTTCCGCTTCTTCCACGTCGCACCGATTGCCGGTTTCAAAGGCGGTGCGCTGAACTACATCCTGCCGCACACCTGTCCGGACGCCGAAGTGGTGGCGGTGATCGACGCTGATTACTGCGTCGACAAGAACTGGCTCAAGTACATGGTGCCGCACTTCAGCGACCCTAAGATTGCCGTGGTGCAATCACCGCAGGATTACCGTGACGGCAACGAGAACGTATTCAAGAAGCTCTGCTATGCCGAATACAAAGGCTTCTTCCATATCGGCATGGTGACGCGTAATGACCGCGACGCGATCATCCAGCACGGCACCATGACCATGATCCGTCGTACCGTGATGGACGAACTGAAGTGGGCCGACTGGACCATCTGCGAAGACGCCGAACTGGGCCTGCGCGTATTCGAGAAAGGCTACAGCGCCGCCTACGCCCACGAAAGCTTCGGCAAGGGGCTGATGCCGGACACCTTTATCGACTACAAGAAGCAGCGCTTCCGTTGGGCTTACGGCGCCATTCAGATCATGAAGGGCCATGCACGCAACCTGTTCCTCGGCAAGGACTCCGAACTCAAGAGCGGACAGCGCTACCACTTCGTCGCCGGTTGGCTGCCGTGGATCGCCGATGGCCTGAATATCTTCTTCACCGTCGGTGCGCTGCTCTGGTCGGCAGCGATGATCATCGTGCCGCAGCGGGTTGACCCGCCACTGATGATCTTCGCCATCCCGCCGTTGGCGCTGTTCTTCTTCAAGCTGGGCAAGATCCTGTTCCTCTACCGCAAGGCCATGGGAGTTGACTTGGTGCGCTCCTTCCAGGCTGCGCTGGCAGGCCTGGCGTTGTCGCACACGATCGCCAAGGCGGTGCTCTACGGCACCTTCACCAAGACTATCCCGTTCTTCCGCACACCGAAGATGGCCAGCAACCACGGCATCCTGGTGGCCTTAGCCGAGGCCCGCGAAGAAGTGTTTATCATGCTGCTGCTGTGGGGTTCGGCCATCGGCATCAGCATCGTCCAGGGCTTGCCCAGCGCCGATGTGAAGTTCTGGGTAGCCATGCTGCTGGTACAGTCGCTGCCCTACCTGGCGGCGCTGATCATGGCTTTGCTGTCGTCACTGCCTGCGCCTCAGGCAAGCGCACAGGAATCCGCCGCGGCCAGCTGATCACAGTCGTGCCTGAATGCTAGACGGCGGCCAATGGCCGCCGTTTTGCTTTAAGATGGCGACCTTTCCGCTTGATGCCGCCTTGGAGCCGCAATGACCGCCAACGCCACGCCCCTCTCCCCGACGCTGGAGCTTGCCTGTGAGCTGATTCGTCGTCCTTCCGTCACGCCGCTTGATGAAGGCTGTCAGGAGCAGATGACGCGCCGCCTTGCCGCATGCGGCTTCACCATCGAGCCGATGCGTATCGAAGATGTGGACAACTTCTGGGCCAGCCACGGCAGCCAAGAGGGTCCCGTTCTGTGCTTTGCCGGACACACCGATGTGGTGCCTACCGGCCCGGTGCAGAAGTGGCAGCACCAGCCATTCGATGCGCTGATTGATGAAGACGGCATGCTCTGTGGCCGTGGCGCGGCGGACATGAAAGGCAGCCTGGCGTCGATGATCATCGCCGTTGAACGCTTTGTTGCGGAATACCCGGACCACAAAGGCCGTATCGCTTTTCTGATCACCAGTGATGAAGAAGGCCCGGCGCACCACGGCACCAAGGCGGTGGTTGAACGCCTGCGCGAACGTAACGAGCGCCTGGACTGGTGCATCGTCGGCGAACCCTCGAGCACCACACTGGTCGGTGACGTAGTGAAAAACGGCCGCCGCGGCTCGCTCGGCTGCACCCTCACCGTACGTGGCAAGCAAGGTCACGTGGCCTATCCGCACCTGGCGCGCAACCCGATTCATCTGGCCGCGCCGGCCCTGGCCGAACTGGCCGCCGAGCATTGGGACGACGGCAACGCGTTCTTCCCGCCGACCAGCTTCCAGATTTCCAACCTCAACGCAGGCACCGGCGCGACCAACGTGATTCCGGGTGAGCTGAAGGCCATCTTCAACTTCCGTTTCTCGACTGAATCGACGGTTGAAGGCCTGCAGCAGCGTACTCAGGCCATCCTCGACAAACACGGCTTGGATTTTGAGCTCGACTGGGCACTCTCCGGCCTGCCTTTTCTCACCGAGCCAGGTGCCTTGCTCGACGCCGTAGCGGCCAGCATCAAGGCCATCACCGGCCGCGATACCAAACCGTCTACCAGCGGCGGTACCTCGGACGGGCGCTTTATTGCCACCCTTGGCACCCAAGTGGTCGAACTCGGCCCGGTCAACGCCACCATCCACCAGGTCGACGAACGCGTGCTGGCCAGTGATCTGGATGTGCTGACCGAAATTTACTACCAGACCCTGGTCAATCTGCTCGCATGAGCCTGACCTGCCCGATCTGCCAGGCGCCGCTGCAGACGCTCGACAACGGCGTCACTTGCCCGGCCAACCACCGCTTCGACCGTGCACGCCAGGGTTACCTGAACCTGCTGCCAGTGCAGCATAAGAACAGCCGCGACCCCGGCGATAACGCCGCCATGGTCGAGGCTCGACGGCGCTTTCTCGACGGTGGGCATTACGCCCCTCTGGCGCAGCGCCTGGCCGAACTGGCCGCCGGTTATAACCCGGAACGCTGGCTGGATATTGGCTGTGGCGAGGGTTACTACACCACACAGATCGCCGACGCCCTGCCGCACGCCGAAGGCTATGCCCTGGACATCTCCCGCGAGGCGGTCAAGCGCGCCTGCAAACGTTCGCCCCAGCTGACCTGGCTGGTGGCTAGCATGGCCCGTGTGCCGTTGGCGGACGCCAGCTGCCAATTACTCGCCAGCGTCTTCAGCCCGCTCGACTGGCAAGAAGCCAAGCGCCTGCTCGCCCCCGGTGGTGGCCTGCTGCGCATGGGCCCAACCCGCGAACACCTGATGGAATTGCGGCAGAAGCTGTACGACGAAGTGCGTGACTACGATGATCAGAAACACCTGGAACTGATCCCTGAGGGCATGCGCCTGGCCCACAGCGAAACCCTGACCTTTAATCTGCACCTGGACAGCAGCGAGGCCCGCGCCGACCTGCTGGCCATGACCCCACACGGCTGGCGCGCCAGCGCCGAGCGCCGCGCGGAGGTAATCGCCGAACCTTGCGACGTAACTGTCGCCATCCGCTACGACTGGATCGAGAGACTATGACCATGCGCCAACCGGATATCGAGATTTACCTGAAAGACGCCGACCACACCGCCATCGGCGAGTGGCTGAACAGCGCACTGGGCAGCTGCACGCCTTGGCAGCAGAAAGGCCAGACCTATAAATGTACGGCCGGCGACGTACCCGTCACCTGGCTGCCCAAAGCGGTTGGCAAATGGAACAGCCTGTACCTGGAAAGTGATACCACGCCCTGGGCTGACGACCTGGCCTGCGCTCAAGCGGCCTACGCCGCACTGAATGTTGAAGTCCGCTGCGCGCCGGGCGGCTGGCAGGAAGAAGAAAGCGACGAGCAAGCCGACCGCTGGATGCGCATCAGCGCTGATGGCGTAGAGGAAATCACCTGGCGCACAGCTTGACCGACCACTGAAACTAAAGCTCACCGCTGTTCGATCGGTTTAGTCGCAGACACAAAAAACCCCGCCTAGGCGGGGTTTTGTTTAACCGGGCGCTTACTTCTTGCCCAGTTTCTTCAGCTCTTCGTCACGCAGTTCGCGGCGCAGGATCTTGCCGACGTTGGTGGTCGGCAGGATGTCGCGGAACTCGACGGCTTTCGGCACCTTGTAGCCGGTGACGTTGGCGCGCATATGTTCCATGACCTGCTCTTTAGTCAGGGTTTCACCCGGCTTGACCACCACGAAGATCTTGATCGCTTCGCCCGACTTCTCATCCGGCACACCGATGGCCGCGCACTGCAGCACGCCCGGCAGAGTGGCGAGCACGTCTTCCAGCTCGTTCGGGTAGACGTTGAAGCCGGACACCAGAATCATGTCCTTTTTACGGTCGACGATACGCATGTAACCGTCTTCCTGAATCACCGCGATATCGCCAGTCTTCAACCAGCCTTCGGCGTCGAGGATTTCGTCGGTGGCTTCCTGGCGCTGCCAGTAGCCCTTCATCACCTGCGGGCCTTTGACGCACAGCTCACCAATCGAACCCAATGGCTGCTCGACGCCTTCGTCGTCGATCACCTTGCACACGGTCGACGGTACTGGAATACCGATGGTGCCGATTTGGATATTGCTGAACGGGTTGACCGAGGCCACCGGGCTGGTTTCGGTCATGCCGAAGCCTTCGCAGATCGAGCAACCGGTCACCTGCTTCCAACGCTCGGCAGTCGCCAGTTGCAGCGCCATACCGCCGGAGAACGTGGCTTTCAGGGTAGAGAAGTCCAGCTTGCGGAAGTCCTCGTTGTTGCACAGGGCAACGAACAGGGTGTTGAGACCGACAAAACCGGTGAATTTGTACTTGGCCAGGTCCTTGGTCATCGCCGGCAGATCACGCGGGTTGGTGATCAGCACGTTGTGCCCACCAATCAGCATCATCGCCATGCAATGGAAGGTGAAGGCATAGATGTGGTACAGCGGCAATGGCGCGATCAGCACTTCGCTGCCTTCGCTCATTTCCGAGCCCATCAGTGCCTTGACCTGCAGCATGTTGGCGATCAGGTTGCGGTGGGTGAGCATCGCGCCCTTGGCCACGCCGGTGGTGCCGCCGGTGTATTGCAGCACGGCAATTTCACCATTGGCCGGAGCTGCTTCTTTCACGCTCTGACCACGGCCTTTGGCCATGGCAGCGGTGAATTTGACGGCTTGCGGCAGGTTGTAGGCCGGGACCATCTTCTTCACGTGCTTGACCACGCTGTTGACCAGCAGGCGCTTGAGCGGCGATAGCATGTCGCCGACTTCAGTGATGATGACCGTCTTGATCCCGGTTTTCGGCAGAACCTGTTCTGCCAGGTGGGCCATGTTGGCCAAGCTGACCAGGGCCTTGGCGCCGGAATCGTTGAATTGGTGTTCCATTTCCCGCGCGGTATAAAGCGGGTTGGTGTTGACCACCACCAGACCGGCGCGCAAGGCACCGAAGACAACAACCGGATACTGCAGCACGTTGGGCAGTTGCACGGCGATTCGGTCGCCAGGCTGCAAGTCGGTGTTCTGCTGCAAGTAAGCGGCAAAAGTGCCGGACAACTCGTACAGCTCACCATAGGTAATGGTTTTACCCATATTGCTGAAAGCTGGCTTGTCGGCGAAGCGTTGGCAGGACTCTTTCAGTACCGCCTGGATGTTCGGGTACTGGTCAGGATTGATTTCGGCAGCAATCCCAACGGGATACTTATCCTTCCAAAAGTTTTCGGTCATGGAAGCCCACTCCTCAGCAACAGCTTGATCTTCACCGCGCGTAGACGGTTGTTTATTGTAGATTTGCGTGTTTTCTGCGATTTGAACGGCAAAAAAATTGCCGGGAGCAATTTTTGACGTCACACAGCAACAGCCTGGAAAGCAGGGTCGCCATGGATGGTGGATCACAAAAAAGCCGCCCGAGAGTAGCAGCTTTGCCAAACAGCGACTAGCACCAATAAGCGCCGCAGCAGTCACAAAAATGACCAGCACGGCAATTTAAGTCATTTTTATTGATGGCGCTGAAAGCAGCGAGTTACAGGGGTTGCGCGGGGATTGGCGGAGGTTTCATACAGCCGCAGCTAAACCTGCGACTGTATTGACGCGACCGTGTATGCGTCAGGCGATATCGCGCAGCTCGCGACGGAGAATCTTGCCTACCGGGGTCATCGGCAGCGAATCACGGAAGACGATCTGCTTGGGCACCTTGTAGCCGGTGAAGTTTTCCTTGCAGTAGGCCTTAAGCTCATCAGCACTAAGGCTGCTGTCGCGGGCCACCACGAACAGCTTGACCGCTTCCCCGGACTTCTCATCCGGCACGCCGATGGCCGCGCAACTGGCGACTTTCGGGTGAGCCATGACCACATCTTCGATCTCGTTGGGGTACACGTTGAAACCCGAGACGATGATCATGTCCTTCTTGCGGTCGACAATGCGCACAAAGCCATCTGGGTCGATAACCGCCACATCACCGCTTTTGAACCAGCCCTCGGCGTCCAGCACCTCGGCAGTGGCTTCTTCACGGTTCCAGTAGCCCTTCATCACCTGCGGGCCCTTGATGCACAGCTCGCCGCGCTCGCCCAGGCCTTGCTCAACGCCGTCATCATCAATGACCTTGAACGCCGTACCCGGCACCGGAATGCCCACCGTGCCCAGACGCGCTTTATCGCCATAAGGGTTGGTACTGGCCACTGGCGAGGTTTCGGTGAGGCCATAGCCTTCAACCACGGTACAGCCGGTCATCGCCTGCCAGCGCTCTGCGGTGGCCTTGACCAAGGCGGTGCCACCGGAGTTGGTGACCTTGAGCTTGGAGAAATCCAGTTTCTGGAACTCGGGGTTATCCATCAGCGCGACGAACAGCGTGTTGAGGCCCAGCAAGGCAGAAAACTGCCACTTGCCCAGCTCCTTGACGAAGCCTGGGATGTCACGCGGGTTGGTGATCAGCACGTTGTGGTTGCCGTTGACCATCATGCACATGCAGTTCGCGGTGAAGGCATAGATATGATAGAGCGGCAGCGGCGCGATCATGATTTCCTGGCCCTGCTTCATCAGCGGGGTGCCATCGTTGCCCAGCTGCGACAGGCAGGCATCGACTTGCAGCATATTGGCCACCAGGTTGCCGTGGGTGAGCATCGCGCCCTTGGCCACACCGGTGGTGCCGCCGGTGTATTGCAGCACGGCGATATCTTCCTGACCGACCTTGACCGGCTTCAGTGCATGCCCTTGGCCCTGCTTGAGCGCATCCTTGAAGCCCACCGCCTGCGGCAGGTGGTAGTCAGGAACCATCTTCTTGACCTTCTTTACCACGGTGTTGACCAGCCAGCCTTTCAGGCTAGGCAGCATGTCACCCATCTTGGCTTCAATCAGGTAATCGATCTCGGTATCCGGCAGCACGTCCTGCACCAGCTTGCCGAACATGTTCAGGTACACCAGCGCACGCACGCCGGCATCCTTGAACTGGTGGCGCATCTCGCGGGCGGTGTACAGCGGGTTGGTGTTGACCACAATCAGCCCGGCGCGCATGGCGCCGAACACGGCAATCGGGTACTGCAGCACGTTGGGCATCTGCACGGCGATGCGCTCACCCGGTTGCAGGTCAGTGTGCTTTTGCAGGTAGGCGGCAAAGGCCGCCGAGAGCCGATCAAGCTCGGCATAAGTCAGGGTCACGCCCAGGTTGCTGAAGGCGGGCCGGTCGGCGAACTTCTTGCACGAGCGCTCGAACACCTCGATAACCGACTTGTAAGCCCCCAGGTCGATGTCATTGGGTACGCCGGCCGGGCGTTTGTCACTCCAGAAATCAGGCTGCATTATTTTTATCCTCTTGCCCTGAGATGGTCTAATCCGCGCTGCGGAGTTGGCTGGAAGTTAACAGCTAACGCCAAACAGGCAAATAGCCGAGCAGCGTCATTGACGCACTGAATCTTGCCGCTCCCTATGGAACTATCCTGCCGCGCCACCTATAACCAATCTGCCCCCTGCGCTGACGGCTCCCCATGCCTATCGTTCTATTCGTTGCAACATTGCTGTTTTTCTTCGCGCAATCGGCGCAGGCCCAGCCACAACTGCGCATGGCCACCCTGGAATACCCGCCCTACAGCTCTGAACACCTGCCGAATGGCGGCAGCATCGTCGCTCTGACCCGCCGCGCCTTTGCTGTACGCGGCTATCCGCTGCAGATCGACTTTCTACCCTGGGCGCGAGCGCGCGTTGAGCTGGGCAACGGCAACTACCAGGGCGCGCTGGCGCTGTGGCCCAAGGAGATTAACGAGGAAGGGCTGCAGCCCTCCCGCCCACTGCTTTACAGCGAACTGGGGCTGTTTATCCGCAACGGTTATCCGCTGCAGTTCAGCCAGCTGCAGGAATTACGCGGGCGCACCCTGGGCATCGTGCGCGGCTACGGTTACCCACAGCATATTCTCGACGCTGGGCTGACCCTCGAAGACGCCGTGGACGACATCAGTAACCTGCGCAAGCTCAATGCCCGGCGTTTCGACATGGTGTTGCTTGAACGTATCGTCGGTAACCATTTGATCGCCAACGATGAACAACTGCGCGGCAAGCTCCGCTGGCAGGGCAATGTGCTGGAGCGCGTCCCGCTGCTGGTCGGCTTTGTTCCCGCCAAGCCCGGCGAACCTGATTGGAGCGAAGTGTTTGAGCAGGGTCTGCGCGATCTACACAGCAGCGGCGAATATATGCAGATATTGCGCAGCCATAATCCTTAAACCCGCACGGACTTTGCGCCGCGCCGCGCGGGGTGCACAATGCGCAGCTTCTGCAGGCTTAAGGGATTCGCCATGCTCCACCAAGCGTTCTGGCTCAATAGCACCGATGCAGCGCCCCTCTTTGTCAACCGCTGGTATGCCGAACAGCCGCCGAAAGCGTTGCTGATGGTCGCTCACGGCATGGCCGAACACAGCGGGCGCTATGCACGCCTGGCCGAAGCACTGGTGGCGCAAGGCTTCGAGGTGTATGCGCATGACCAGCGCGGGCACGGTAAAACTGCCGAACATGGTCTGCTCGGCCACTATGCCGACAACAAGGGCTGGGAGCTGGTGGTCAATGACCTGGCCAGCCTTAACCATCATATGCGCCAAACCCACCCGCAAACGCCGATATTCCTGCTCGGCCACAGCATGGGCAGCTACATCAGCCAGGCCTACCTGATGCACCACAGCTGCAGCCTGCAGGGCGCAATTCTTTCCGGCTCCAACTACCAACCCGTGGCCCTGTACCGCGCCGGCCAGTTGCTGGCACGCTTCGAGCGCTGGCGGCAAGGGGCACAGGGGCGCAGTGCGCTGCTGGAGTTCGTTTCGTTCGGCTCATTTAACAAAGCCTTCAAGCCCAACCGCACCGCCTTCGACTGGTTGAGCCGCGACCCGCTGGAAGTCGACAAATACATCAATGACCCGCTGTGCGGCTTCCGCTGCAGCAATCAGCTGTGGGTCGACCTGCTCGGCGGCCTGCAACAGATCACCCCGCTGGAAAATCTTGCGCAGATCGACAACAGCCTGCCGCTGCTGGTGATCGGCGGGGCCTGTGACCCGGTCAGCGACGGCCACCGTCAGCAAGACTTGGGTAATGCCCTGAGCGCCGCAGGTAACCAGCACGTACAGGTCAAACTCTATCCCGATGCGCGTCATGAGCTGCTCAACGAGAGCAACCGCGACGAAGTCACCGCCTACATCATCGACTGGTTGCAGCAGGCTCTCAGCCAACCGCGCCAGTGCCACCAACAGAGCCAAGAGAGTCACACATGACCCAGAGCAGCAACACGCCCTACGACGCCCTCGAAGTCGGCCAGACAGCCAGCTACAGCAAGACCGTCAGCGAACGCGACATCCAGCTGTTTGCCGAAGTGTCCGGCGATCACAACCCGGTGCACCTTGACGCTGAATATGCCGCCACCACCATGTTCAAGGAGCGTATCGCCCATGGCATGTTCAGCGGTGCGTTGATCAGCGCTGCCGTGGCCTGCGAACTTCCTGGCCCAGGCACTATTTACATCGGCCAGAGCATGCGCTTCACCGCACCAGTGAAGCTCGGTGACACCCTCACCGTGCGCCTGGAAATCCTTGAGAAACTGCCAAAATTCCGCGTGCGTGTAGCCACTCGCGTGTTCAACCAGAACGATGAGCTGGTGGTCGATGGCGAAGCGGAAATCCTCGCCCCGCGCAAAGCGCAGACCGTTGAACTGACTCAGCTGCCGCCCATCACCATCGGCTAAAAATTGCTCACGATCGACTGCCCGTTGCTCGGCAGCAAGATCATCAACAGCTTCTAAGCTTGTTAGCCCACGTCACCGCCGCTGCCTGCGGCGGTGCACCGCCCTTCGACACAATCGCGCTCGGGCAATCCGCTTCGGCGCTTCTGGAGATATCCATGTCCCTGTCCATGTACCAAGCATCTATCCCGGTCTTCACCCGCCAGCTAAACAACCTGTCGACTATCCTCGGTATCGCCGCCGCCCACGCCGAAGAGAAGAAGATCGAGCAGAGCGTATTTCTCAACGCGCGCCTGGCCCCCGATATGTTTCCACTAAGCCGCCAGGTGCAGATCGCCTGTGATGGCGCCAAGGCCGGCGCCGCCCTGCTGGCCGGGGTCGACGCACCGAGCCATGCCGATGATGAAGCCAGCTTTGCCGAGCTGCAGGCACGCATCACCAAGACCCTGGATTTCCTGCACAGCCTCGACGCTGCGAAGATCGACGGCAGCGAAGCGCGTACAGTCACCCTCAAGCGCCGCGACAAGGAAACCCACTTCCAGGGTCAGGCCTTCCTGCTCGATCACGTCATGCCGAACTTCTATTTCCACTACACCACTGCCTACGCCATCCTGCGCCACAACGGTGTCAGCATCGGTAAGCGCGATTTCCTCGGTACTCGTTAAGTAACTCTGCGCCTTAAAGCCGCGCCCACTGCCCATCGCCTCGATGGGCCTGCAGATGCGGCAACACCGCCGCCAGCAAGGGTTCTTTGAACGCTTCCTGAAAGCGGTGGGCCAGACCGGGGATCAGTCTCAATTCACTGTTCTTGATATGCGCCGCCACATGCACGCCGTGCATCACCGGCAGCAGCGGGTCGGCCGTGCCATGCACCACCAGGGTTGGCACGCGCAGACGGTTAAGCAGCTCGACCCTGCTCGGCTCCGCGAGAATCGCCAACAACTGACGTTGCACACCTTCGGGGTTGAACGCCCGGTCGTAGGCAATCTGCGCCTGTTGCAGCAGTAACTGCCGGTCATCGCTGACCGCCGGGCTGCCCAGCGCGGCCAGCAGGTCGGCCTGCTGCTCCAGGGCTATCGCGCGGTTGGGCGCTTCACGTTTGGCCAGCAGACTCAGTAGCGCGCTACTTGGCGCCGGCAACCCCTGAGCACCGGAGCTGGTCATAATCAAGGTCAGGCTCTGCACCCGCTCAGGTGCAAGGTCGGCCATATGCTGGGCGATCATTCCGCCCATGCTCGCCCCAAGTACGTGAACCTCACGCACGGCCAATGCATCCAGCAAGCCCAGGGCATCCTTGGCCATATCGCGCAGCCCATAGGGTGCTGCCACCGACAGACCGAGGCGATAACGCAGTGCTTCATAGGTCAGATTGATTTCTGGCGCGTTGCCAGCCCATGCGCTCAGCCCAACATCGCGGTTATCGAAGCGGATCACCCGAAAGCCCTGCTCACACAGGCGCGCCACCACTTCATCCGGCCAGTGAATCAACTGCCCGCCCAGGCCCATCACCAGCAGCAGCGCAGGATCGCTGTCGCGACCAATGCTCTGATACGCCAGACGCACCTCGCCCACATCCGCCGTGTGCGTCGGCACCTCCACATCACAACGCTGCGCCGCAAAAACCGGCAGGCCGCACAACAGTGCAGCGAGAAGAATCAACCCACGCATAACATCACCCAGACCCGGGACAGCAGAACGCAGCACCCCATTAAGACGCGAGTGTGGTGATGTTTGTGCGAGCGCGCTGCCACACAAGCGTGACAATTTGATGAAGGGAGACGAGCGGTCTTTCTACCGCGACAAAAAATAGCGAAAGCCCCTGCGACAGCCGATCAGGGCAGTCACAGGGGCGTACTCGTGAAGGCAATCAGGCCAGTTCGCTACGCAGCTGACGAGCTGCCGCCACCATATTGATCAACGCGGCTTCGGTCTCCGGCCAGGCACGGGTTTTCAGGCCGCAGTCCGGGTTGACCCACAGCCGCTCGAGCGGAATGCGCTGCGCAGCCTTGCGCAGCAAGTTGACCATCTCCCCGCTGTCCGGCACCCGTGGCGAATGGATGTCATATACGCCGGGGCCGATGTCGTTGGGGTAGTCGAAGCGTTCGAAGGCCTCCAGCAGCTCCATGTCCGAACGCGAGGTTTCAATGGTGATCACATCGGCATCCATGGCGGCGATGGACTCGATCACATCATTGAACTCGCTGTAGCACATATGGGTGTGGATCTGCGTCTCGTCGCGCACGCCCGAGGCGCACAGGCGGAAGGCTTCGGTGGCCCAATTGAGGTACCCCTGCCACTGTGCCTGACGCAGCGGTAAGCCTTCACGAAACGCCGCTTCGTCGATCTGGATGATCTTGATCCCGGCCGTTTCCAAGTCCACCACCTCGTCACGAATGGCCAGGGCCAGCTGGCGTGCCTGCTGTTCGCGGGAAATGTCGTCGCGCGGGAAGGACCACATCAGCATGGTCACCGGGCCGGTCAGCATACCCTTCATCACTTTGCGGGTAAGGGTCTGCGCATAACCGATCCAGGCCACAGTCATGGCCTTGGGCCGACTCAGGTCGCCATAGATCACTGCCGGTTTTACGCAACGCGAACCGTAGCTCTGCACCCAACCGAAACGGGTAAAGGCATAGCCGTCGAGCTGCTCAGCGAAGTACTCGACCATGTCGTTGCGCTCGGCCTCACCGTGCACCAGCACATCCAGACCGAGGTTTTCCTGCACCTCGACGGCATGACGGATTTCGCTGTGCATGGCCTCGGTGTAATCCCTCGCCGACAGCTTGCCAGCCTTGAACGCCTGACGCGCCAGACGAATGGCGGCGGTCTGCGGAAACGAGCCGATGGTGGTGGTCGGCAAGACCGGCAACTGCAGGCGTGCACGCTGCTGCTCGATGCGTGTGACAAATGGCGACTGACGCTGGCTGTCGGCAGCAGTAATGGCAGCCAAACTCGCCTGCACTGCCGGCTTGTGGATGCGTGGCGATTGCGCGCGACAGGCCTGCACGGCGCGGCTTGCCGCCAGCGCGGCCTGCACCTGAGCATCCTGCGGGTTATTAAGCGCCGTGGTCAGCAGTGCGACTTCCTCACACTTCTGCACGGCAAAGGCCAGCCAGCTTTTCAACTCATCATCCAGCTTGTCCTCACGACTCAGGTCGACCGGGCTGTGCAACAGCGAGCAGCTCGGCGCCACCCACAAGCGCTCGCCCAGGCGTTCCTGAGCCTGCTGCAGCGTCTCCAGTACCGCTTGCAGATCGGCACGCCAAACGTTACGGCCGTTGACCACGCCCAGCGACAGCACCTTGTAGGCCGGCAAACGGTCGAGGATGGTCGGGAACTGCTCGGGCGCACGTACCAGGTCGATATGCAGTCCATCCACCGGCAGGCTGGCGGCCAGGCCGAGGTTGTCTTCCAGGCCGGCGAAATAGGTAGCGATCAGTTTCTTGCAGGGCTCGCGCTGCAGCAGGTTGTAGGCGCGCTCGAAGGCGTTCTTCCAGGCTTGCGGCAGGTCCAGCACCAGAATCGGCTCATCGATCTGCACCCACTCCACACCCTGAGCGGCCAAGCGCTGGAGGATTTCGCCGTAGACCGGCAGCAGCCGCTCAAGCAAATCGAGCTTGTCGAAATCGCTGCCCTTGGCTTTGCCCAACCACAGATAGGTCAGCGGGCCGATCAGCACCGGTTTGATGCGGTGACCCAGGGCGTGGGCTTCTTCGACTTCCTCGAACAGTTGTTCCCAGCTCAACTGGAACTGCTGATCGGCGGTAAATTCAGGGACCAGGTAGTGGTAGTTGGTGTCGAACCACTTGGTCATCTCTTGCGCATGAGCAGCGCAACAGGCGCTCTGGCTGCTCTTGTTTGCAACGGCACCGCGCGCCATGCCGAACAAGGTATCCAGGGTCGGCTTGCCGTCTGCCGGGCGAAAGCGCTCGGGGATCACGCCGAAGCTCAGCGAGTGCGTCAGCACCTGGTCGTACCAGGCAAAGTCGCCGCCCGGCAGCAGATCGATGCCAGCGTCCTTCTGCAGCTGCCAGTGGGCGGCGCGCAGTTCACGACCCACAGTCCGCAGGCCGGCCTCGTCCAGCTCGCCTTTCCAGTAGGCCTCCAGGGCTTTTTTCAGTTCTCGGTCACGACCGATACGCGGAAAACCAAGGGAATGGGACAGGGCCATGTCAGAACGCTCCAGCAGATCAATAAGATGCTGGCTATTCTCGGCACCCCGTCTAAGTGAGACAAACTCAATCTATTCGCCTTGATCTATAGTTTTACTCATGTTCTGCTTGTCGCTAGAACGCCGATCCGCCAAACACCGAGGCCCGCCATGCTCGAATTGCGCCACCTGAAAACCTTGCATGCCCTGCGCGAAAGCGAAAGCCTGGTGGACGCAGCCGAGCGTCTGCACCTGACGCAATCGGCGCTGTCGCATCAGTTCAAGGAGTTGGAAGAGCGCCTGGGCATGCCGCTGTTCGTGCGCAAAACCAAGCCGGTGCGCTTTACCAGCGCCGGCCTGCGCCTGTTGCAGCTATCCGACACGGTATTGCCGCTGCTGCGCGGTGCCGAGCGTGATTTAGCCCGCCTGGCCGGTGGGACCGCCGGCCGGCTGCACATGGCCATCGAATGCCACAGCTGCTTCCAGTGGCTGATGCCGACTATCGACCAGTTCCGCGATGCCTGGCCGGAAGTGGAACTGGACCTGGCCTCGGGCTTCTCCTTCGCCCCACTGCCCGCCCTGGCCCGCGGTGATCTGGACCTGGTGGTGACCAGCGATCCACTGGAGCTGGCCGGCATCACCTATGTGCCGCTGTTTACCTATGAAGCCATGCTCGCCGTGGCCAACCAGCATCCGCTGGCCAGCAAACCGTGCATCAAACCGCAGGACCTGGCCACGGAGACCCTGATCACCTACCCGGTGGAACGCGACCGCCTGGACATCTTCACCCGCTTCCTTGAGCCGGCGGATGTCGAACCAGCGCAGGTGCGGACCTCCGAGCTGACGGTGATGATGATGCAACTGGTGGCCAGCGGCCGCGGCGTGTGTGGCCTGCCCAACTGGGCGCTGCATGAATACAGTTCGCGTGGCTACGTGACGGCAAAACGCCTGGGCGATAAGGGGCTGTTTGCCACCCTGTATGCCGGCATCCGCACCGATATGCTCGACGCGCCGTTTATGCGTGACTTCCTGCTGACCGCCAAGGACACCTCCTTCGCCAATCTGGAAGGCGTCAGCGTGGCGCGTTAGAGGCCTTGCAGAAACGTCGTGGCGGATTAAACAGGACCTAGGCAGACACCCAGGCGCGGCGCATAATTCGCGCCGCTCAAACCCCTCCGATCCCTGGATGCACTTCCGCCATGATCGTTCGCCCGCGCCCCAGTGCGTTGCACCTGTTCTTTGTTCGCCGTGGTTCAATCTTCCCGCACATTGCCTCCAAGCTGCTGAGCATCACGCTGCTCTCCTGCATGGTGGTGGGGTTTTATGAATACGGTTGGCTCCAGTGGCTCGACCAGGTCAGCGCCCCACCGTTTTCACTGCTGGGGTTGGCGCTCTCGGTGTTTCTCGGGTTTCGCAACAGCGCCTGTTATGACCGCTGGTGGGAAGCACGCAAGCAGTGGGGCGAATTGATCATCCAGGCTCGCGGCCTCGCCCGTGAAAGTCATGCCCTACTGCCCGGTGATGACAACGCGGGCTTGCGCCGCCAGACCATCCAGCGCTGTATTGCCTTTGCCCACGCCCTGGCCGCTCATCTGCGTGGGCAGGATGGCGCGGCGGCCTGTGCCGCCTGGGTCGGCCCAGACGAACTGACAATCCTGCGCCAACGGCGCAACGTGCCGGACACGCTCCTCATCTGGATCAACCAGGACCTGGCCCAATGCGTACGTGAACAGCGCATCAGCGATGTGCTCTACAGGGGCCTGGAACAACGACTGGATACCCTAGCCGCCAGTCAGGCCGTCTGTGAACGCATCAAGAGCACACCCACACCGTTCGCCTACACCCTGCTGCTGCACCGCACGGCCTGGTTGTTCTGCATGCTGCTGCCATTCGGCCTGGTCAGCTCACTGGAACTGCTCACACCGGTTCTGGTAACGATTATTGCCTACACCTTCTTCGGTCTGGATGCTCTGGGTGACGAACTGGAGGAGCCCTTCGGCCTGTCAGACAACGACCTCCCCTTAAGCGCCATGGTTAGGGGGATTGAGATCGACCTGCTCGAGTCTCTTGGCGACACCTTGCCCGCACCCTTGCAGCCGCAGGACTACGTTTTGCGGTAATGGCGCTTAAACAGGAGCGCAGCAGCAATAACCTGGTGTTTGCCTGATGAGCCCTCAACACTCACTTCTCTGCAAGTAACTGCACGGCAAAGCCTGTTACAACTGCCGGCTTGCCGCATCGTGACCAACAGTCATAGCATGACCACCGGTCACAACCTCTGAAAAATCCGTATGCGCTACCAAGATCAACTCTTCGAACAACGCGAAAACGCCCTTCTCGATGCGGCCCGCCAGCTGTTTGCCGAGCAGCCCTGGGATCGCGTGACGATTGCCGAAGTGGCGCTTGCCGCCGGCATCGGCAAAGGCACGGTGTACAAGCACTTCCCCAGCAAGGAAGCGCTGTATGCGCGCCTGGTGCTCGACCTCAGCCGCGCCAACCTGCTGGAACTGCGCGAACTGCATGCCGCCAGCCCCGCGCAGGACGCCATGCGCCGGGTGATCCTCCGCGCCTTCGAGCAGATGCTGGCTAACCCGATTCAGGCGCAGCTGTGCCTGCACTGCGACCGCCCGGAGTTTCAGGAGCGCCTGGAAAGCCCGTACCGCCAGCAATTCCTCGATATAGAGCGCGAATTCCAGCTGTTCTTCAGCGACATGCTCGGCGTGGCCCTGAACAACCAGGCGCTCAGCCAGAGCGACTGTCAGAACCTGTTGTGGGGCGTGGAAGCCTGCGTCAACGGGGTAATGGCACGCATCGCCTCCGGTGGCTTTGCCCACTGGGCTGAGCCGATTGCCCTGGATGAGTACTTCGCCCGCGTCACCGATTTCATTATTGCCGGCCTGCGCACTCAGGCCGCCGAACTGCTTGCTCAACCCCATTGCCACGAGTAACCACCATGTTCAGTCAGCTGTCCAAACGCCCCTGGTTGATCGCCGTCGTCATCAGTCTGCTGCTCGTGCTGTGGCTGTTCAGCGGCTCGCTGTTCAAGACCCAGGAAACCGCCACGGCCGATGCGCCAGTGGAGGAAAAGGGTCTGACCAAGGTTGAAGTGCAGTGGCTGGAAGCCAGCCCGATGCAGCGCCAGCATGTGGTGCAAGGGCAGATCGAAGCCTGGCGCCGGGTCGAGCTGCGCTCGCAGATCAGCGGCACGGTGACGCGCCTGGATCAGGACAAAGGCAACCCGGTCAAGCAGGGTCAGTTGCTGCTCAGCCTCTCCACCGACAACCGCCTGGCTCAGGTGGCCAAGGGCGAGGCCGACGTACGCCAGCGTGCCGCCGATGCCAGCGCCGCCGAACGCCTGCGTGAACGCAACCTGGTTTCGACCAACGAACTGATCCGCCTGCAGAGCGAACTGGCCAAGGCCCGCGCCGAACTCGACCTGGCGCGCATTCAGCTGGGCAACACGCAAATCAACGCGCCCTTTGCCGGGGTGTATGACCAGCGCATGGTCGAGCTAGGCGATTTCGTCCAGCCGGGGCAAAGCCTGCTGACCCTGGTGGACATCAGCCAGCTCAAGGTCAGCGCGCAGATTGCCCAGCAGGAAGTCACCCAGCTCAAACTCGGTCAGCCGGTGAAGGTCGAATTGCTCGACGGCCGCGAACTGCAGGGCGAGCTGCACTTTATCGCCGCCGCCGCCGATCCGGGCTCACGCAGCTTCCGCATCGAGGTCAAGGTTGCCAACCCGCAAGCCCTGCGCCTGGCGGGTGCCAGCGCGACCCTGCATGTACAGACCGGCGAAGCCCTGGCCCATCGCCTGTCGCCCGCCCTGCTGAGCCTGGATAAAGCCGGCCGGCATGGCGTCAAGTGGGTTAACGAGCAGCAACAGGTGGAGTTCACGCCCGTGCAGCTGATCAGCGTCGACAACCAGGGCGCCTGGGTCAGCGGCCTGCCTAACAAGGTCGCCTTGATCACCCTCGGTCAGGGCTTTGTCGAGCCGGGCCAGCAGGTGATCAGCCAGCTGGCCAAAGGGGGTAGCTGATATGCACGGCCTGATCGCTGCGGCGCTGGATCGCAGCCGCACCAGCCTGCTGGTGCTGCTATTTCTTATGCTGGGCGGGCTGACGGCGTATTTCGCCATCCCCAAGGAAGCCAATCCGGATGTCAGCATCCCGATCATCTATGTTTCGGTAACCCTCGAAGGCATCAGCCCGGAAGACGCCGAGCGCCTGCTGGTTCGCCCCCTGGAGCAGGAGCTGCGCAGCCTCGAAGGGGTCAAGGAAATGCGCTCCATGGCCAGCGAAGGCCATGTCTCGGTAACCCTGGAGTTCGATGCTGGCTTCAACGCCAAACTGGCCCTGGCCGATGTGCGTGAGAAGGTTGATACCGCCCGCAGCAAGCTGCCAGAGGAAGCCGAGGAACCGACAGTCAATGAAGTCAACGTGGCGCTGTTTCCGGTGCTGTCGATTGGCCTGTCCGGGCCGATTGCCGAAACCGAATTGGTCTACATCGCCCGGCGCCTGAAAGAGAACGTCGAAGGCATCGCCGAAGTGTTGTCGGTGGAAATCGGCGGCGACCGCGAAGACCTGCTGGAAATCGTCGTAGACCCACAGGTGCTCGACAGCTACGGCATCGATTACAACGAGCTGTTCAACCTGGTCAGCCGCAACAACCGCCTGGTCGCCGCTGGCAGCCTGGACACCGGTGCCGGGCGTATGAGCATGAAAGTGCCCGGGGTGATCGAAGACCTCGAAGACGTACTGTCCATGCCGATCAAGGTGGTCGGCGACAGCGTGGTGACCTTCGGCGACGTCGCCACCATTCACCGCACCTTCAAGGACCCCACCGGCTACGCGCGGATCAATGGCCAACCGGCGGTGGTACTGGAGGTGTCCAAGCGCAGCGGCGCGAACATCATCGACACCATCGAGCAGGTCAAGGCGTTGATGGTCAAAGCCCAACCGCTGCTGCCTGAAGGCCTCAAGGTCAGCTACATCATGGATCAGTCGCAGCAGGTGCAGAGCATGCTCAGCGACCTGCTCAACAACGTGATGACAGCCATCGTGCTGGTGCTGATTCTGGTGGTGGCGAGCATGGGCATGCGCTCGGCGCTGTTGGTTGGGCTGACCATTCCAGGGGCCTTTCTGACCGGCATCCTGGTGATCTGGATGTTCGGCTTCACCCTGAATATCGTCGTGCTGTTCAGTCTGATTCTGGTGGCTGGCATGCTGGTGGACGGCGCCATCGTCGTCTCAGAACTGGCCGACCGTTACCTGCACCAGGGGCAAACGCCACGCCAGGCCTGGGCCAATGCCGCCATGCGGATGGCCTGGCCGGTCATCTCGTCCACCGCCACCACCCTGGTGGTGTTTTTGCCGCTGCTGTTCTGGCCCGGTGTGGTCGGCCAATTTATGAAATACCTGCCGGCCACGGTGATCGTCTGCCTGCTAGCGTCGTTGGCCATGGCCCTGGTGTTTCTGCCGGTGCTCGGCGCGGTCACCGGTGGCCAACCGTTGCCGCAGCCGACTCAGCCGGGCCGAGCAGCCGTGGGTTATCGCCGCCTGCTGGGCGCCTTGCTGAAGCGCCCAGGGCTCACCCTGCTGGGCATCCTCGCGTTGATTGCGCTGATCTACACCGCCTATGGCCGTTTCAACCATGGCGTGGAGTTCTTCCCCGAAGTCGAGCCGGAAAACGCGCAGATCTGGTTGCGCGCCCGTGGCGATCTGTCGGTGCAAGAAAAAGACGCCCTGCTGCAACAGGTGGAGAAGCGCCTGCTCGGCATGAGCGAGGTCAAAGCACTTTACGCCCGCTCCCTGGCGCAGCCGGACGGCCAGCTCGGTGCGGACGTGATCGGCACCCTGCAGTTCCAGTTTGTCGAATGGCACGAACGGCGTTCGGCCGGCCAGATCCTCGCCGACATGAGCACGCGAACGGCGGATATCCCGGGCATCGTGCTGGAATTCCGCAAACAGGAAGAAGGCCCCAGCAGCGGCAAGCCGGTGAAGCTACAGGTCAGTTCAATGAACCCGGCCAAGGCCGATCAGTGGGTCGAACAGGTGCGCGCCAACATGCAGCGCCTGGGCGGCTTCAAGGATGTCGAGGATGACCGTGCCCTGCCGGGTATCGAATGGCGGGTCAAGGTCGACCGCGAGGCGGCCGCGCGTTTTGGCGCGGACGTGCTGAGCGTGGGTAATGCCGTGCAGATGGTCACCAACGGCCTGAAACTGGCCACCTACCGCCCGGAAGACGCCACCGATGAGGTGGATATCCGCGTGCGTCTGCCAGCTAATTGGCGCTCCCTCGACCAGCTCGGCCGGCTGACCCTGAACACCCCGGCCGGGCAGATCCCGCTGAGTAATTTCGTCTCGCTGCAACAGGCGCCGAAGGTCGGCACCCTGCGCCGGGTCGACGGTAACCGCACCATCACCCTGCAGGCCGACATCGCCGAAGGCGCGCGCCTGGACGAGCGCCTGCAAGCCCTGCGCGAAACCATGGGCGAGGTGCCCGTTGATGTGCAGGTGAAGTTCGCCGGCGAAGACGCCGACCAGCGTGAAGCCGCGACCTTCCTCGGCACTGCCTTTGCGGTGGCGATTTTCCTGATGTTTATCATCCTGGTGACCCAGTTCAACAGCATCTACCAGTCGTTGCTGGTGCTCTCGGCCATCGTACTGTCCACCGCTGGGGTGCTGATGGGCCTGCTGGTCAATGGCCAGTCGTTCGGTATCGTGATGGTGGGTATGGGCCTGATCGCCCTGGCCGGGATCGTGGTGAACAACAACATCATTCTGATCGACACTTACAACCAGCTGCGCCGCCAGGGTCTGGAGCCGCGTGAGGCGGCGCTGGAAACCGGCAGCCTGCGCTTGCGCCCAGTGCTGCTGACCGCCGTGACCACGGTCCTCGGCCTGGTGCCGATGGTGATCGGGGTTAACGTTGACCTGCTCACCCCAAGCCTGGGCTTTGGCGCGCCGTCGACCCAGTGGTGGACCCAGCTGTCCAGCGCCATCGCTGGCGGCCTGAGCTTCGCCACCGTGCTGACCCTGCTGCTGACGCCTTGCCTGCTGGTGCTCGGCTCACGTTTCGAACGTCGCCCGCCGCCGCTGGAAACCTTCGACGATGACCTGCTCGACTTGCCGGAGCATCTGCTGGCCAGTGCCACCGGTAAGGTCGAGCTGCAGCGCACACCATAGAATCTACTTACGATCAGCTGCGCGTCGGCCCCGCTGTGTTAAAAACAGGCTCGGAATGCTCATGTACAACAGTACACTCCGCTTCCTCGCCTGTTTTTGCCTTGCAGGACTCTAGCTCGCAAGATCGTAAGCAGATTCTTAGTTGTACCGCACGGATCAGCATTGCGGTCGCCCCCAACGAAAGCCTGGACTGCTGATTGCGACTGGGTAGTCGACCAAACAGCCCGTACACTCGGCGCATCATTGTCGAGGGCCCACCATGCGCACGCTTTATCAGTTCCCGATATCCCACTACTGCGAAAAAACCCGCTGGCACCTGGACCATAAGGGCCTCGATTTTCAGGTGGATAACCTCTTTCCTGGTCTGCACCGACTGAAGAGCAAGCGCCTGGCCAATATCGTCACCCTGCCGATCCTCAAGGATGGCGAGCAGGTCATCGGTGACTCCACGCAGATCGCCCTGTACCTGGAGCAGCATTATCCAGAGCGTCCGCTGCTGCCGACCGACGCGGCACAACGCGCCGAGGTGCTGGAGCTGGAAGAACAGTTCGACCGCCTGGGTGTGCATGTACGCCGCTGGTTGTACGGCCAGATCAAGCAATGGGACTCGGTGATGCACGCCATGCTCAAGGTCTACCGCCCGCTACTGGGCCTGCGTGACCTGATGAAGCCGGTGCTGATCAACGGCGTACAACGCCTGTATGGCGTTACGCCGCCGCGGGTGGCGAAGTCTCAGGCCGAACTGCTCGAAGGCTTGGCACTGATCGAGTCGCGTATTCATGGCGACCCATCACGCTATCTGGTCGGTGAGCAGCTGACCCTGGCCGATATCAGCGCCGCCGCCCTGTTCGCCCCGCTGTTCACCCCCGCCGGTACGCCGTGGGAAGGCATTGCCGGACACGATGCCAAGACCCAGGCCTTCCTTGATGAGCTGCACGCTCACCCGGCCGGCCAATGGGTGATGCGCCGCTATGCAGAAGACCGTCAACGCCGCAGTTGAGCGGCTTGAGCAAAGGACTGACACCATGAACCTCAGCGATATCCCATTCGGCGTTACCGACTGGAGCCAGATTGAGCGCAGCGAACATGCCGGCGAAACCGGTATGGCCTACTGGCGCACCCAGGTGTTTGGCAACATTCGCGTGCGCATGGTCGAGTACAGCGCCGGCTACCTGGCCGATCATTGGTGCAAGAAAGGCCACATCCTGCTGTGCCTCGAAGGCGAACTGCACACCGAGCTGGAGGATGGCCGGCACTTTGTCATGACAGCGGGTATGAGCTATCAGGTCGCTGATCAGGCTGAGGCGCATCGTTCATCCACGACCGACGGGGCGCGGCTGTTTATCGTCGATTGATAGGCGGCACAGCCGGTTCAGCTGCGCTCGGAACTCAGCAGCATCAACAGCGATACCGGCTGTTCGCTCTCCGGGTGCAACGGCTCCTGCAGCCATTGCAGGCGCCAGCCGGTTTCACTGAACAACCCCAGCCAGGACTCCAGCGTGCGAAAGAACCAGGGCATCGGTTGGGCAAAGCCCTCGCCGAAGCCGGCAAAGGTTTCCACCCGCCAACCGTCGCGATAGCTCGCATCGTTGCAGGCGCGCCAAGGATGCAGGGTCTGGATCAATAAGCGACCGTTCTCCGCCAGTAGGCCATGCAAGGCATTCAGGGTCGGCGTCAGGGGTTCTTCCAGCAGGGCAAAGTTGCACACCAGAACATCGAAACGGCCCAGCAGCTCGGCCTGACTTTCCAGCTCGGCATAGCCGCATACGCGGTACTGCGACGCACCTGTCGCCGCCTGCTGCGCCACAGCAATCAGCGGGGCGGAAGCATCCACGCCAACCGCCTCGATGCCATGTTCGACCAACCCACGGCACAACCAGCCCTCGCCACACCCCAGATCCAGCACACGCTTAGGCGCCAAGGCCAGAATCGCCTGAACGATGGCGGCATCCGTCACCAACCGGCGGCTTTCAATGCGCTGCTCGCGCACGGCTGCCGTCCAGGCATCGGCATTGGCCTGCCAACTGAGGTTGAGTTGCTCCCGATGATCGCGCTGCATCGCTCACTCGTCGCCTGTTCCGTCACGGCAAAATTCCAGCCAACTGCGCCTCAACGCAGCATCACCACAATCGTGCACCAGTTCCCGTATCGCGGTGTTGCCGCTGATCACTTAATCCAACAGCCGCGCATAAAAATCAGCAAAAAATCTTCCGGCTGCCAAGCCCATCCCGGCTTACCTACTGCACCAACGACTAAACTACAGGCAGTGGCCAGCTGAGAGGAACTCAGTGCTCAAGCCCGCTGATGTTATTCAGCAACCTGTCAAACCTATGGATGAGTACATCAGGCTAAATGAATATGGGCGCACCTTGGCAACTCGATATCACCACCCTGCCGGCCGGCGAACCACCTAACCGGCGCAAGCGCATCAGTAAAGTGAAGGTCACTTTCTGGCTGCTGGTTTTACTGCTGTGCATCGCTGCCGGCTTTTGGCTGGCCGAGGAAGTGCGCACCTCACGCTTTCAGGCTCAGGAACTCAGCCGCTATGCGCAAACGTTGAGCTACCAGGTCAAGCCAGGTCCCAGCCCGTCGATCATCTACCCCAAAGAAGGCCCTTTCGATAAGCGCCAGGGCTATACCTACCTGCCCCTGATGCTGGAACGCCTTGGCCAGCGCAATTACATCGTTCAGCAGCAGGCGCAGTTCTCCCCCGCCCTGCTCAGCTATGCCCAGCGAGGCCTGTTTATCCCCTACCCGGAAAAAATCCAGAGTGGCCTGCGCATCAGTGATTGCAGCGGCACGCCCTTCTATGAATTTCGCTACCCGCAACAGCGCTACCCAAGCTTCAACGCCATCCCGCCACTGGTAGCCAGCAGCCTGCTGTTTATCGAGAACCGTAAGCTGCTCGACCCCGAGCAGCCGCTGGCCAATCCGGCGGTGGATTGGCCGCGCTTTGTGATGGCAGCCATCTCCCAGGTTGGCAAGCTGCTGGACATGCAGGACCAGTCTGCCGGCGGCAGCACGCTGGCCACCCAGTTGGAGAAGTACCGCCACTCCCCGGATGGCCTGACCTTGTCGGCCACGGAGAAACTGCGGCAGATGCTTTCCGCCAGCGTGCGCGCCTACCAGAGCGGCCCGCAGACACTGGCTGCGCGGGAAAATATCGTGCGCGACTACCTCAATAGCGTGCCGCTCTCCGCCGCCCCCGGGCATGGCGAAGTGCATGGCCTGGCCGATGGCCTGCGCATCTGGTTCGGCGCGGACTTCACCCAGGTCAATCTGCTGCTCGACCCGGCGCGCTCGCCAGATGCCAGCCTGGCCGAGCGCGGCCTGGCGCTGCGTCAGGTACTGGCCCTGATGATTGCCCAGCGCCGCCCCTCGTATTACCTGGCTCAGGGCCGTAATGACCTGGCCGAACTGACCGATAGCCATATCCGTCTGCTGGCCGGCGGCGGCCTGATTGACGCGGCGCTACGCGATGCGGCACTGAACCAGTCACTGGTCTACCGCGACTGGGCCCTGGAGCCCAACCTGCAGGTGGTGGACGGTAACAAAGGCATCAGCGTTTCGCGGGCACGCCTGTCAGCCATGCTCAACATGCCGCTGTATGACCTGGATCGCCTCGACCTGAGCGCCACCAGCACGCTGAACAACCAGCTGCAGCAAGCCGCCAGCCAGTACCTGCAGCAATTGGCCGACCCGGAGTTTGCCGGGCAAATCGGCCTGTTTGGCGAGCGTCTGCTGTCCCCGGAAAAGACTGCCGATGTGCGCTACAGCTTCACCTTGTTCGAGCGCACCAGTAACGGCAGCGTGGTAAGGGTGCAAACCGACAGCACAGACCAGCCGTTCGACATCAATGAAGGCAGCAAGCTGGAGCTGGGCTCCACCGCCAAGCTCAGGGTGCTGGCCACCTACCTGGAAATCATTGCCGAGCTGCACCAGCGCCATGCCGGCCAAAGCGCCAGCGAATTGCGCGCTGTCAACGCTCAGGACAACCTCACCCGCTGGGCCATCGGCTATCTGCAGAGCACCCCCAACGCCAGCCTACCGGCCATGCTGGATGCCGCGCTGGAGCGCAAATACTCGGCCAGCCCGGGCGAGCGTTTCTTCACTGGCGGCGGCATTCACACCTTTGCCAACTTCCGCCGCGAAGATAACCAGCGCATCGCCAGCATGCGCGAAGCCCTGCGCGAGTCGCTCAATCTGCCATTTATCCGCCTGATGCGCGATCTGGTGCGCTACAGCACCTACCAGGGCCCGAACAACAGCGCCGAACTGCTCAAGGACGACAAGGACCCGCGCCGCCAGGCCTACCTGCAAGACTTCGCCGACCGCGAAGGCACCACCTTCCTGCTGCGTTTCTGGCGTAAATACCAGGGCCAGCCCGAGCAACAGCGCCTGGACACCTTCCTCAACGGCCTGCGCCACACCTCGGTACGCCTCGCTGCCGTACACCGCTACCTGATGCCGCATAGCGATGAAGCCAGCTTCGCCGCCTTCCTGCGCAAGTACCTGCCCCAGGAAAAACTCAGCGATAGGCGCATCGCCGAGCTCTATAAGAGTTACGGCCCCGGCACCTACAGCCTGCCTGACCAGGGCTATATCGCTCGCGTCCACCCGCTTGAACTGTGGCTCTTGGGCTACCTGATCGAACAACCGCAAGCGACCTTCAGCAATGCGGTGGCCGCCAGCCAGGACGAACGCCAGGAAGTCTACGGCTGGCTGTTCCGCAGTCGCCACAAGAGCGCGCGCGACAGCCGCATCCGCATCATGCTGGAGGTAGAGGCCTTCCTCGATATTCATCGGCGCTGGCAAAACCTGGGCTACCCCTTCGCCCACCTTGTGCCGTCGCTAGCAACCGCCATCGGCAGCTCTGGCGACCGGCCAGCCGCGTTGGCCGAACTGGTTGGAATTATTCAGAACGACGGCATTCGGCAGCCCACTGCGCGCATCGACAGCCTGCATTTCGCTGCGGATACGCCCTACGACACCCTGGTGGCACGCGATCAAACCGAGGGCAAACGAGTGATGGCCTCTGAGGTTGCAGCCGCGTTGCGCAGCGCCCTCGCCGATGTGGTTGAAGCCGGTACTGCGCGGCGCCTACTCGGTAGTTTTATCCAGGCGGACGGCCAACCGCTGAAAGTCGGTGGCAAAACCGGCACTGGCGATAACCGCATCGAAACCGTTGGCGCCGGTGGCCGGGTACTTACCTCGCGGGCGATGAACCGTACGGCAACGTTCGTGTTCTACCTCGGCGCTCGCCACTACGGCACCCTCACCGCCTTCGTCCCAGGCCGCGCCGCAGAAAGCTTCCGTTTCACCTCAGCGCTGCCGGTGCAGGTGCTCAAAGGCATGGCACCAATTCTGCTGCCCTACCTTCAACCGGACACCCACAGCCAGTGCTTGCCACCTATGCCGGCGGCTCAGGCCAGAACCTTGTAGACCCTGAGCAAAAAACTGTCCGCAATAAAAACGGGAGGCCAATGGCCTCCCGTTTTTATTGAACCTTGCCGCGACTATTTCGCCTTGTAGATGATCCCAGGGCTGCATTGCACCATCTGATAATGGTTAGGCAGACCATTGAGCGCTTCAGAAGCCCCCAGGAACAGATAACCGCCCGGTTTCAACATGGCATGAATACGCGTGAGGATGTCCTTCTTCACCTCGGCCGAGAAGTAGATCAGCACGTTACGGCAGAACACCACATCGAACTTGCCCAGGCTGGCGTAACTGTCCAGCAGGTTCAGTGGACGGAACTCAATGCGGCTGCGAATGGCCGGCTTGACCACCCAGCGCCCCGGCCCCTTGGGGTCGAAATAACGCTGCAGGCGCTCCTGGGAAAGACCGCGGCCCATCGCCAGGCTGTCGTATTCACCGGATTTACAGTTGATCAACATGGTTGGCGAAAGGTCGGTGGCAACAATCTGCAAGCCGCCTTTGAGCTGACCGATATTGGTCTTCTCGAACTCGTCGATGGTCATCGACAGCGAATAGGGTTCCTGCCCCGAAGAGCACGCCGCCGACCAGATGCGCAGGCGCTGGCCGGGGCTTGCCTTGATCATCTCCGGCAGCACACGGTTTTTCAGCACTTCAAACGGATAAGTGTCGCGAAACCACAGGGTTTCATTGGTCGTCATGGCATCGACCACCTGCTCACGTAGACCACTGCGTGGTTGACTCTGCATGCGCTGCACCAGCTCACCCAGGGTCTTGATGCTGTTCTGCTCCATCAACTTGTTGAGCCGACTGGAAACCAGATACTGCTTGTTGGTGCCAAGCAGGATGCCGCAGGCTTTTTCCAGGAAAGTCCGGAACTGCTCGAAATCCAAATTACCTGTAGACACTCGCGAGGCCTCGACAAACATATGATTCACTGAGGGCAAAGCCCTCAGTCCCCTGCCGCGATATTGATGCGGTCAGCTACCCGTGCAGCCAGGTCATCCGGGCGAAACTTAGCGAGAAAATCATCCGCGCCGACTTTCTTCACCATGGCCTGGTTGAACACACCCGATAACGAAGTATGCAGGATGATGTGCAGCTTTTGCATGCGCGGATCTGCGCGAATCTCCGCGGTCAAGGTATAGCCATCCATTTCCGGCATCTCGATGTCGGAAATCAGCATCAAAAACTCTTCTGCGGGGTTCTTGCCCTCGTCCACCATCGCCTTCAGATAATCCAGTGCCTGACGCCCATCATTCAGCGCAACCACCTCCACGCCGACAGTTTCCAGACAGCGAGTAACCTGTTTACGCGCCACCGATGAGTCATCGCAGGTCAGCACACGTTTACTGACCGCGCGAGCCTGGGTCTCCGCATTCAGAACACCTTCAGAGATAACCTCAGATGTCGGAGCCACTTCGGCCAGAATCTTCTCGACATCAATGATTTCAACCATCTTGTCGTCAAGGTGGGTGACCGCTGTGAGGTAATGGTCACGCCCGGTGCCCTTGGGTGGTGGATGAATCGACTCCCAGTTCATGTTGACGATGCGCTCAACCGAGTGCACCAGAAAGCCCTGAACCTTGGTGTTGTATTCAGTGATGATGACAAAGCTGTTGTCGATGTTAGCCAGCGGCGCGCTGCCGGTGGCCATGGACAAATCAAGAATCGGGATAGTGCCGCCACGGATATTGGCGACACCACGAACAACCGGGCTCGATTTCGGCATGATGGTGAGCTTGGGGCACTGCAGCACCTCTTTCACCTTGAAAACATTGATCCCATACAGCTGGTTGCTGTTCAGACGAAACAGCAACAACTCCAAACGATTCTGCCCAACCAACTGAGTTCGTTGGTTAACCGAATCCATCACACCGGCCATACCCAAACTCCTTATTTGAGTAACAGATTGCTGTCAGCGTAGCAGGCGGCACGCGCCTTGCTATCTAACCCATATGAACACTGAAACGACAACGAACCGACACTCACTGGCAAAATGCCGCTACTGGCTGGCAGTTGTACCCGCTTTGCTGGCAGTCGGCTATAGCGCTTTGGCAACAGCCAACGCCACACGACCTGAACAACTTATCGGCGCTGGCGAAGTTTTTCTTGAGCAGGAGGTGAACGATTATTTACAGCGTAGCAACATCGCTGGCCGCCATGAGATTCAAATCAACCGACTCGACCCACGCTTGCGCCTGCCAGAGTGCCAGCAGCCCCTGACCACAACCTTGGAAAGCCCTGCGGAGCCGATTGGCCGCGTCACCCTGCGCGTACGCTGTGATGGCGCCTCGCCTTGGACGGTGTTTGTGCCCGGACAAGTGCGCCTGTACCGCGAAGTGGTGATCGCCAGCCGACCGTTGAAGCGCGATATCCTGTTGACACAAATGGACGTGATATTGGCTGAGCGGGATGTCGGCCTACTCAACCAGGGTTATCTCACTGCGCTTAAGCAAGCTATCGGCAAAAAATTGACGCGCCCTTTGTTACCCGACCAAGTGCTTGCGCCCATCCATGTACAAATGGCCGACGCCATCCGCAAAGGTGATCAGGTTGTTATCAGCGCCCGCAGCGCAGGTATCAGCGTGCGAATGCAGGGCGAAGCCTTATCTGACGGCATAATTGGCAAGCAAATCAGTGTGCGCAATCAGCGCTCGAACAGAGTGATCAGAGCCCGTGTAATCGGCCCTGGACAGGTTGAAGTAGCGATGTAGGCATGATTCTTGTTTTAAACTTTGTTCACTCGGTGAGCTGACGATTATCCACACTGTGTTTAGACTGTTATTTGGCGCACACTTTTTTGCCCTAAAGTTTTCCAGGGCAATGCCGACAAGCTAGGCAAGCGTCCAAACTCTGTTCGAGGTTTTGCATCATGGTCATTGACATCAACCGGCTCAACAATGCCGCATCGCCAGCCAATTCGGGGCGGATCGGCAGTGCACAGGCAGGTGGCCAGAACGAAGCCATCAGCGGCAAACAGCCTGGCAACGTCCCCAACCCTGTCGAGCAGGCACAACAGGCCGGCAAAAGCGGTGAGTCCGTGCAGCTGAGCCGTGATGCGCAACAACTGCAGAAAGTCAGCGAGAAGTTGCGTGACCAGCCGACCGTTAATAAAGAGCGCGTTGCCCAACTCAAGCAAGCAATTGAAGATGGCAGCTACCAAGTTGATAGCCAGCGCGTTGCCAGCAAACTGCTTAATTTCGAATCCCAGCGCTAGTCACCGGGCTACGCTGGGGTAATTGGTCGCCCAATAGACGCTGAATGCTACTCGCATCAGTGCCTGTTACCCCGAAGAGCCTGCGATGCACGACACCCAGTTGCTTGAACTGTTCACCAACGATATCGGCACCGCCGAGCAGTTGCTTGAATTGATCGACACCGAATTCCAAGCCCTCAGCGACCGCGACCTCCCTCGCCTGCAAAGTATCCTCACGGAAAAACTGCCGTTGCTGACGCTACTCGACCAGCACGGCAAGATACGCAGCCAGCTGCTTAGCAATCTTAACCTCAGTACCGACCGTACTGGCCTGCAAACGCTTGCAGCTCAGTCCAATCAGGGCGAGCTGTTACTGGAGCGTGGCGACCAGCTCAACAGCCTGCTCGAACGCTGCCAAGCGGCCAATCTGCGCAATGGCCGCTTGATTCGTTCCAGTCAGGCGTCCGCTCACAGCATGCTCGGTATTCTGCGCGGCAACGAGACACCCAGCCTCTATGACAGCCGCGGCAGTGCCGCTAGAATCGGCCAGCAGCGCCCGCTTAGCCAGGCCTGAAACCCAACAAGGCACAGGGGACATACTGTCATATTGCCAGTATGCTAGTGCCATAGTATTTGCTCGGAGAGTTATGGACCGTGTCCAGTCCTTTTAGCCAGGAAGATGGCCCGCAGCCGCCCAAGGTGCTCAGGGCACCGGTGGAAATAGTTGCCAACCTGCGCCAACTGCAACAAAACCATGACCCGCTGATTATCACTTTCCACGAACGTAACCAACGCTTCCAGAGCTACGTAATCGAAGTTGATCGCGACAAGAACCTGCTGATTCTTGACGAGTTAATGCCGAATGATGGCGAGCGCTACCTTGCTAATGGCGAGGCGTTTAATGTCGAAGCCTTCCATGAAGGTGTCCGCGTCGCCTGGACATGCGAACAAAGCGTGCGCATTACCGACCATGAAGGTGCGCGCTGCTATTTCAGCCCGATGCCGCTTGAGGTGACCTATCACCAACGGCGCAGTGCCTTCCGCGCGCCGCTTAAGCAAAGTGAGCTGATCAAAATTGAGCTCGCCGGCGATAAACTGCGCACAGCAGTACCGGGACATTTGCTGGATATCTCTGCAACCGGCTGCAAGCTGCGCTTCCCCGGCAACATCACCGGCAGCCTACAGGCAGGCCAGGTCTATGAGCGGTTTACTGCGCGCTTTCCTTTCGGCGCCATGACCACGGCCATCGAAATGCGGCACGTGCAATATGAAGACAAGGTAGACACCACTTTTGTCGGTGCACGTTTTCACCGAATCAATGGCCAGGAACAGCGTCTGGTCGAACGTTTCGTTTACCAGCTGCAGCGCGAAGCGCGGCGTTTTGAAAGTGACGGACTGTTCTAGATCACGATATTAAGCGCCGCCAAGCGAGACAAATCTTCAGGTCGATCCACGTCCCACAACGCAGGCAACAGCCCCGGATGCCAGTCCAGCTGCTGCAGGCGTTGCAGTGTCATATCCAGCACTCGCTCAGTGCCCCACGGCATCTCACTGAACAAAGCTGCGTCTATACAACGCAACCCTAGCAGCACATAACCGCCATCCTCCGCGGGCCCAATCACGACAGACCGCTCCTGCAATGCGCTACAAGCTGCTTGCAGGTAGTCGCCATTGAGCGCCGGACAGTCATTGCCGATCAGGATTACCGCATCACTTTCAGCCAGCCCTAGCGTGGCGATACGGCGCATGCGCTCGCCAAGATCGCCAGCCGGTTGTTCGACCAACGTCCAGCCAAGGCGCTGCGCCAGCGCCTGCAGACTTGTACTGGGAACGCCATCTAACCAGAGAAAGCGCTCAGCAAAGCCGTCAGCCGGTAACTGCAATGCGCGCTCTAGCAGCATTTGCTGCAGGTCACAGGCCCCCTGAGCGCCCAGGGCTGGAATCAGGCGAGTCTTTACCTGCCCCGCGACCGGTGAACGAGCAAGCAGGTGCAATGAGATCGACAGGTTCATAGCCATGACCCTCGGCGGTATTGGCGGGCCAGCTTTGCTGGACTGACACCACAGTAGTAGGCAAGCCGTAGGCACCACATCAGCAGCACAGTACGCACAATCCCGTTCTGCTCCCAGCGCCGACTGGAGGTCAACAAGGGTGGGCGCAGACAGCGAGGTCGAGCCAGCGATTTAAGTCGTTTGCACAGCTGTAAATCTTCCATCAAGGGGATCTGTGCATAACCGCCCAACGCGTCAAAGGGCTGTCGGGCAACAAAAATCCCCTGATCACCCGAGGCGATACCGCTCAGGCGCGAACGCAAACTGATCATCGCGCCAATCAGCCGCAGTGCCAGCCCTTGCCCAGATAAACGCACATCGAAGCGTCCCCACAGAGGTCGCTCACTTAGCACGTCGTGTAAACGCATGAGCGACGCGGCACTGACCCGCGTGTCGGCATGCAAAAACCACACATATTCACCACAAGCCGCCGCCGCACCGGCATTCATCTGCAACGCGCGCCCAGGGGCCACTCGAAGTATTTGATCAACCCGCCCCCGTGCCAGCTCGCAAGTGCTATCGCTGCTACCACCATCGACTAGGATCAACTCGGCACCAGAGGCACGAAGTCCCGCCAAATCATCCAACAATGCGGGCAAGACTTGCGCTTCATTGCGTGCAGGAATCACCACGCTTAGCAACGGTTTCATCCGCGCGGCTCTGGCTGAGCAGGCGACTCACCTTCAGGCGCTTGCACGGCACTGGTGTCATGCATCTGCTCTTGCACCACCTGCTCATCGACGCGCGGATCAAGTGCCGCCGTCAACGGCGAACTGGTGGTGCTGTCAGGCATGGGAATGTGGTGCAGCGGCGCATCGTCGACCTGATGCAGATGGGTAACGCGCTCCGGACGGATACGCAGCACCAGAATCAGTGCGCAGCCGCAGACGAAGGCATACAGCATGTTCGCGCCGAGAAAGCGCATTAGCACGCCCGCCAGCAACGGCCCGATACTGGCGCCGACACCGAAAGTCACCAGCAGCATGGCCGTCAGTGACACCCGCCGCTCGGCTTCAACATGGTCATTGGCCAGCGCCACCGCCAGCGGGTAGAGGCTGAACTGCAAGGCGCATACCGCAAAGCCGCCGGCAAACAATAGCGGCAAGCTGGCCTGCGGCAGAATCGCCAAAGGCAGCGCAGCCAGCGCCAGCAACGCGGCACAGCCACGGATCAGCTGCACGCGGTCATGCCGATCAGACAACCAGCCCAACGGCCACTGCACCACCAGGCCAGCGATGATGCAGCAACCCATAAACAGACCGATCTGCTCAGTGGACAAACCCATGCGCGTGCCATATAGCGGCGCCAGGCCGTAGAACGAACCAATCAGCAACCCCGCGACCACAATGGTGGTCAGCGACAACGGCACACGGTCGATAAAGAAGCGCATTTCCAGCGGGGCTGGATGCAAGGGGGCAGGGTGCAGTTTACGGGTCAAGGCCACCGGCACTAGGCACAGGGCAAAGCACAATGCCACCAGCATCAGCAGCTCAAGACCGAGCGTCGGGTGCACCACCAACACCAGCTGGCCGAGAATCAAGCCGAGGTAGGAAGCCCCCATATAACCGGCAAACACTTGACCACGCTGGCTGGTTTCCGCCTGCTCATTGAGCCAGCTCTCGATCACCATGTACTGGCACATCATGCCCAGGCCGACCAGCATCCGCAGTAGCAACCAGCTGGGTAACCAGTCACTCAAGCCATGCCCGAGAACCGCAGCGGTGACCACACCGGCACAAGCAACATAGGCGCGAATATGCCCCACCCGGGCAATCAGACGGTGGCCAATCTTGCCGCCCAGCACCAGCCCCAGGTAATTGGCCGCCATCAGCGCACCGACCCAGAGTCCATCGGCCGTTTCCGCCAACCGCAACGCCAGGTAAGTACTTAACAAACCCGAGCCCAACAGCATCAACAGGGTGGCGAAATACAGCGAACTAAATGACTTGAGGATCACAGACATGGGGCGACTGGTGTCTCCATAAAAGCCGCCGAAACCCTGCTCGGCGGTCAGACTCTAGGCATGGGACGCCAGTACGCGGCGCTCCCACGGGGTAATTTCATCAAAGAAACTGGTGAGTTCCAGCGTCTTGCTGGCGATGTAGCCTTCGATAAACTCGGCACCAAACAGTTCCTGCGCCAGTGCACTGCGCTTGAGACGCTCGATCGCGGCATGCATGGTACAGGGTAGCGCCAATTCGTCCGGCACTTCGAACTCACCCTGGATCGGCGCACTGGGCTGCAGCTGCTGTTCAATCCCATACAAACCCGCCGCAAGGCTCGCCGCCAGCGCCAGATAAGGATTGGCATCGGCGCCCGGCAAGCGGTTTTCCACCCGCCGCGCCACTGGCGCACTGGCAGGAATGCGCAGGCCTGCGGCGCGATTATCCTCCGACCAGCAGGCATTGTTCGGCGATGCATAAGGATGACAAAGGCGCTGATAGGAATTTACATGCGGGGCAAACAGCAGAGTGAAATCAGCCATGGCCGCCTGCTGACCGGCAATAAATTGATAGAACGCCGACGTTGCCTGGCCATCGGCCGCGCTGAAGATATTCTGCCCACTGCCCTGCTCCACCACACTCTGATGAATATGCATGGAGCTGCCTGGGGTATGCGCCAGCGGTTTGGCCATGCACACCACAGTGAGCCCGTGCTTGAGCGCGACCTCCTTGAGCAGGTGTTTGAACAGAAAGGTCTGATCCGCCAGCAGCAGCGGATCGCCGTGTAGCAGGTTGATCTCGAACTGGCTGACGCCCATCTCGTGCATAAAGGTATCGCGCGGCAACCCCAGCGCCGCCATGCACTGATAGACCTCACGGAAGAACGGACGCAGCCCGTTGCTGGAACTCACACCGAAGGCCGAGCCGCCGTCTTCACGCCGACCATCGAGCCCCAGCGGCGGCTGAAATGGCTGCAGCGGATCGGCATTGCGGGCAAACACGAAAAACTCCAGCTCGGTCGCCACCACCGGCTGCCAGCCATGACTGGCGTAACGCGCAATCACCTGCTTAAGCAGGCCGCGGGTCGACAACCCGGAACTGCGTCCATCCAGTTCATCAGCATCGCAGATGGCCAGCGCGCGCGGCGTTTCACTCCAGGGCAGCCGATGAATCTGCGTCGGCTCTGCATTCAAGGCCAGGTCACCGTCATCACTGCCGTAATAACACGGCGCCGGATAGCCACCCATGATGCATTGCAGCAATACCCCGCGCGCCAACTGCAAGCGCCTCCCCTCCAGAAACCCCTCAGCCGTCATCACCTTGCCGCGCGGCACACCGTTGAGATCAGGCGTTACACATTCAACTTCATCAACACCACGCAGCAACTCAGCCAGGGCGGTGCGGTCGAGGGTACTCATTTGCTGTTGTCCTTATTGATGCAAGAGGCCGTAGTCGCACGGCGAGGCGTACAAAATACGCACCAGGCGTTCGATATTTCAAGCAAAGCCACACCCTATACCTGACGCGCAAGCTACGCAGCCAAATATATCGATTAATTAGATATTAATTATCATGCACAATCGCTCCAAAAACCATCGTATAGATACTCAAAAATAAATATAACTACATGATAAATAAAACATTAACTCAACTATCGATGCCGTCGATGATTACCATGCCCAGCCTGCACTTCTTCATCAAATTTTCATCCGTATGATTGGCTCCGTACTCACTTACATACGCCCTTACGAGGAGCCTGAACATGAAAAAGCAAATTCTTACCGCCCTGATCCTGAGCAGCCTGTCCATCAGCGTCTTTGCCCTGCCACAGAACAACCCGCAGCCACTGCTGGGTGAAAAGCAGGACAGCAGCGTAAAGACCCTGATGGGTTTTGGTAGCAACCTGCAAACTGAAGGCGGCGCTGATCGTACCTATAAGCCCCAAATGGAGCACATGCAGGTAGCGGAAAGCAGTGCAGACCGGACCCACAAACCGCAGATGGAACACCTTCGTGTCGCCGAAAGTAGTGCTGACCGCACTTATAAGCCCCAAATGGAGCACATACAGGTAGCGGAAAGCAGTGCCGACCGAACCCACAAACCGCAGATGGGACATCTTCGTGTCGTCGAAAGTAGTGCTGACCGCACTTATAAGCCCCAAATGGAGCGCATGCAGGTAGCGGAAAGCAGTGCCGACCGCACGTACAAACCGCAAACCCCGGGGAAAACTGCCTAAGTAAGCAGTCGTGTCAGTTAACCTTCCGACACTTCTCGCATAAAGCACCCAATGGGTGCTTTATGCGTTTAGGGGCGACTTCAACTGCGCCAAGCGCTCTTCCAGCGCCGCAATCCGCGCCTCCAGAGCTTCCAGGCGCTCATCCTGCTGACCGCCCGCCGTCGCGCGCTGCGGCTCACTGACTCTGGCTGCCAATACCGCCTGCAAATCCGCTGGGTCACCCAGCACATGCATATAACGCTCTTCACGCTGCCCCGACTGGCGTGGCAACAGGCAAGCCAGTTCGCGACTGATCAAACGTTCGAGGTGATGCTGCACCTGCTCGGCATCATCAAAATCATGCATGCGGCTGCTGCGGGTCAGCAGCTCGTTGATAGTCTGCGGGCCACGCAGCAGCAACAGACCGATCAGCACCACCTGCGCCGCCACCAGCTCCAGCGCTTTGTCGGCGCGATGCTCCCAGCGATCCGCTCGACTGCCCATAACCAGGCGCGCCATTTCACGCCCTTCCAGGCTGCGCAGAGCCTGGCCGACCTGGCCGGAGGTAAGATTGAGCACCGGCTCGCGACTGGTTTTCTGATTGCAGGCCAGCACCAGGGCATTCAGCGTCAGGGGATAGGCTTCGGGGGTGGTCAGCTGCTTTTCGATCAAGCAACCCAGTACCCGCGCTTCGACGATCGTCAGGGTTTCAACCGCCATAGCGCTCGCATCTTCGTTGGACATAACCACCTCATGGCCTCGCAAAGGCCCTAGCCTAGCCCGCCTGACGGCCGGTTGATAGGCATAACCGCCGCTGGGCGGGGCTGGCACTGCGCCAGCGCGTAACAGCGAGTCACTGTGGTAGAGTCTCGCGCTATTTTTCAGCGTGGCCTTGTTTCATCCCCCGCGAAAAGCCTCATAACGCGCACCGCAGCCATGCATCCAGCCCCGGGCGCCCCAAGCCCCGCAGGCAATATGAAGAGATCGCAGGCCTGCCCGCCAAGTAGAGATGCATGTCATGACCACTGCCCAACACCCGCTTGTCCAACTGCTCAACCGCACCAGCCTGGTGCTGCAAATCGCCATCGGCCTGGTGGCCGGTATCGCCCTGGCGCTACTCCTGCCTGAAGCCGCGGCGAGCGTCAGCTTCCTCGGTACGGTGTTTGTATCGGCGCTGAAGGCCGTAGCACCGGTGCTGGTATTCGTACTGGTGGCGGCGTCGATTGCCAACCACCAGCAAGGCCAGCAGACCCATATCAAACCGATTCTGCTGCTGTACCTGATCGGCACATTCAGCGCAGCGCTGATCGCAGTAGCTGCCAGCTTTGCCTTCCCATCCAGCCTGACCCTGGTGAGCAACAGCGCCGAGCTGTCGCCACCCGGCGATATCAGCGAAGTGCTAAAAACCCTGCTGCTGAATGTGGTGGATAACCCGATCAATGCCCTGCTCAAAGGCAACTTTATCGGCATCCTGGCCTGGGCCATTGCCCTGGGTTTTGCCTTCCGTCACGCCAGCCCGAGCAGCAAGCAAATGCTCGCTGACCTTTCTGACGCAGTTACCAGCATCGTCAAACTGGTGATTCGCCTGGCGCCACTGGGGGTTTTCGGCCTGATTGCGGCCACCCTGGCTGAATCAGGCATATCTGCTCTGATCGATTACCTGCACCTGCTGCTGGTACTGGTCGGTTGCATGCTGTTTGTCGCCCTGGTGACCAACCCGGCGATTGTCTATTTCAAGACCCGCCGCAACCCCTACCCGCTGGTGCTGACCTGCCTGCGCGAAAGCGGCCTGACGGCGTTCTTCACCCGTAGCTCGGCGGCCAACATTCCGGTCAACCTGCAGCTCTGCCAGCGCCTGGGCCTGCATGAGGAAACCTACTCGGTGTCGATCCCTCTGGGCGCGACCATCAACATGGCCGGTGCCGCTATCACCATTAGCGTTCTGACCCTGGCCGCCGTAAACACTCTGGGTGTTGCCGTCGATATGCCTACCGCGCTGCTGCTCAGCGTGCTGGCCTCGATCTGCGCCTGTGGTGCCTCAGGGGTTGCCGGCGGTTCGCTGCTGCTGATTCCGCTGGCTTGCAGCCTGTTCGGTATCCCCAATGATGTGGCCATGCAGGTGGTCGCCGTCGGCTTTATCATCGGCATCGTGCAGGACTCTGCAGAAACCGCGCTGAACTCCTCCACCGATGTGCTGTTCACCGCCGCCGCTTGCCAAGCTGAGCAACAACGCAGCTAAACGCTGGCCGAAACAACAAAAGGCTTACCCATGGGTAAGCCTTTTTTATGCACGCCATTCAGGGTTCAACGCAACGCGGCGTGAATCAGCGCGCCAGGCAGATTTTTATGACTCAACCGATAAACGTCACATGCACGGCGTTTGAATAGCCGAACGATTCCGGTAGGCTTTGCCGCTTCTTTATAAGGAGTAATTCCCATGGCCCGCGCCACTGCCCGTCACATCCTGGTTGCCAGCGAAGACAAGTGCAACGAACTAAAAGCCGCAATCGAAGGCGGTGCCGACTTCGCCCAAGTCGCCAAAGACAACTCCAGCTGCCCGTCCAGCCGCAGCGGCGGTGACCTTGGCTCGTTCGGCCCAGGCCAGATGGTCAAGGAATTCGACACCGTAGTATTCAGCGCACCGATCAACGTGGTGCAAGGCCCGGTGAAGACCCAGTTCGGTTATCACCTGCTGGAAGTGACCAGCCGCCAGGACTGATCCTGCCTGTTCGCTGGGCCGCCCGGCCCGGCGAATCCAATTTTTTCGCGCAGCGCCCATCGGGCACCGTGCCACTGACCAACAGTGCAAAACCTCGGGCAATAGCCAGGTATACTCGCCGGCCTTTTCTTCTCGCACCCGCGGACCTCGCCATGACCAACACTCCAGCAGCTGAACCCACCCTCGCCGTTCAGCCTGCCGACAGCGCCGCGCCGTCCGCCAGCGAGAGCAACGCCACCAACGCGGTTAAAGCCAGCGGCTTTGCCTCGCTGTTCGGCGCCGCCAAAGCCGCTTCCGGCAAACAGGACGATCAGCCCTGGCACCAGAAGGGCAACAAGTCGAGCCACGAAAAGAAGATTGGCCCAGCGCCAAGTGGGACTCGCCGCGCCATGGGTAAACGTTAAGCCCAACGCGCGCGCAAACGCTCCTGCAACCAGCCGCCGCAAAAATTCAGCAGCAAACCGAGCATCACCAACAGCGCACCGACTAGCTGCAGACTGCTCAGACGTTCATCGAGCAGCAATGCCGATGAGGTCAGTCCGACCACCGGCACCAGCAGCGAGAACGGCGCCACCTGGCTGGCTGGGTAGCGCGACAGTAAGCGGCTCCAAAGGCCATAGCCCAGAATGGTCGCGCCGAATGCCAGGTAGACCAGCACCAGCAAGGTATCCAGGCTAAAGCCGCGCAGCGCAGACTCGATCACCTCGGGGCCTTCCAGCAGCCAGGACAGCGCAAAAAACGGCAGCGGAGGCACCAGGCTGCCCCACACCACCAAGCCCACCAGATTCACCTTGCCCAGCTTGCGCGTCACGATATTGCCCAACGCCCACATGGCGGCAGCGCAAAGCGTTAGAAGAAAACCGGCCAGGGTCATCAGGCCATTGCCCTGCGAGCCAATCAGCAGCAAACCGCCGGCTGCCACCAATAACCCGAACAGATTGGCCAGGCGAAAACGCTCACCCAGCAACAGCACAGCAAACAGTAGGGTAAACAGCGCCTGCGACTGCAGCACCAGCGATGCCAGACCGGCCGGCATGCCAACGGACATGGCCGAGAACAAAAAGGCGAACTGCCCCAGCGAGATGGTCACGCCATAGGCCAGCAGCCAACGCAGCGGAATCTGTGGGCGCTTGATAAACAGCACGGCAGGAAAGGCCGCCAGAAGAAAACGCAGGGCCCCCAGCAGCATCGGCGGCATCTCATGCAGGCCGATCTTGATCACCACAAAATTCATGCCCCAGACGATGATCACCACCAGGGCCAGCAGTAAATCCTTGGGTTGCATGGACGCTCCAGATTAATCAATCAGCGCTTATTAAAGCGGCCAGCAGCGCCATAACGCCCATACAGAAACCCGGCAAATAAGCCGTACAGCACAACACTGATCGGCAGATTGCTGCGCCACAGGTGCCGCCAGCGCCTCGAAGGGCTAGAATCGCACCCCTTAGAGCCTATTTACGATCTAGCGAGCTAGAGCCAGACAAGGCAAAAACAGCCGAGGAAGCGGAGTTTACGAGCTGTAAATGAGCATTCCGAGGCTGTTTTTAACGCAGGCTGGCCGACGCGCAGCAGATCGTAAACAGGTTCTCACCCATTAACCCGCAACGACGAGATACTCCATGGGCGCCCAGTGGAAAGCCAAACCTAAAGAAGCCGCGGCCAACGCCAGAGGCAAGATCTTCGGCCGCTTGGTCAAGGAAATCATGATCGCCGCCCGCAACGGCGCCGACCCGGACCTGAACCCCAAGCTGCGCCTGGCCATCCATCAAGCGAAAAAAGCCTCGATGCCCAAGGAAACCCTCGACCGGGCGATCAAGAAAGGCGCCGGCCTGCTGGGTGATACCGTGACCTTCCACTCCGCCACCTATGAGGGTTTCGCCCCGCATCAGGTGCCGGTGATCATCGAGTGCCTGACCGACAACATCAACCGCACCGTGGCGGAAGTCCGCGTGCTGTTCCGCAAGGGCCAGATGGGCGCTTCCGGCTCGGTAACCTGGGATTTCGACCACGTGGGCATGATCGAAGCCAGCACCGAGAACGATGCCGACCCGGAAATGGCCGCCATTGAAGCCGGCGCTCAGGATTTCGAGCCGGCCGATGAAGGCAACACCCTGTTTATCACCGAGCCAACTGACCTGGATGCCGTGTGCCGCGCGCTGCCGGAGCAGGGTTTCAGCGTCAACTCGGCGAAAATCGGCTATATCTCAAAAAACCCGGTGAGCAGCCTGACGGCCGAGCAACTGGAAGAAGTCGAAGCCTTCCTCGAAGCCCTCGACGCGCACGATGACGTACAGAACGTCTACGTCGGGCTTTCCGGCTAAAAAAAGACTGACCAGGCCCGCCGTGCAGGATACGCAGCGGGCCCACGAACGGCACCGTTCAGTGTGCGCAGTTCGTCGAATCGGTCGATTAACCACTGCCCGCGCCCCGCAAAGCGGGTAGAATCGCCGCCCGCCGCGCCACCAGCGCCCGGCGTGTACACAAGGACGTTGTCACACAGGAGTTTTACCGTGCACAAGTTTCTGATTCTGGCCGCTTGCCTGCTGCTTGGCGCCTGCGCCAGCAACCCGCAGACGACCTACCAGCAAGACGTCAAGGCGGGCAAAAGTCCGATGGCCAAGAGCGCCCTGGAAGCCATCCACAACACCCAGGCCATTCCGCTGCCGCTCAACCCGGGCCTGTTGGCACCTCAGTGGCCGATCAGCGCCGATGAGCCGCGCCTGGACTTTGGCAGCTCGATCTCCAACTACCGGATCTTTTCCCTGCAGCTGAAAAAGGGCGAGCGCTACACGCTCAACGTGCACTCACTGTGCAACGCCCCCTGCATGGGCGTCAGCAAATACGCCCTGAAACCACGCGCCATGCTGCTGGATGCCTACGGCGCAGTGATTGCCGACAGGCCCTCGCGTGCCGAAGCCGTGGTCGGCCAGATCAGCCTGAGCTGGAATGGTGAAGCCGCCGAAGACGGCACTTACTACCTACTGGTAGCCGCCGATAACGACGACATCGGTGAAACCATCGTGATCGACGATGTCTGGGTCAACAACTCGCCGCTGATGGCGGTAAAGGTGGGCATGCAAAGTTCGCCATTCGGCAAGATCAGCGCCTTCTCCAGCACCCACAAAGACTAAATCCACCACCCTGGCGAGTTGCAAAGGCTCGCCGGGCGACACCCTCTTGCACCTGCCATTCGCTTACCTGCTCAGAACTAGTGCCATCCGCCCACTTATTGATCCATCGCAAGATGCACTGCTCATAGCCCCTTAGCCTATGCCGATGAGTTCCACTGCCATCGACGAGGTTCCCATGAGTATCACCTCTGCCAGTATCTGCGCGGCTGCCGACCAACTACAGGGTTTTGTCGGTTTCAATGCCAAGACCGGGCGCTATATCGTGCGTTTTTCCGAAGACTCCTTTGGCCTCGACGTGCTCGAAGAGAGCATCACGCCTACCTGCGAATTCGTCTGGCGTGCCTTTGACGGCGAACTGATGAGCCTCGACCGCGCGCGCCTGCAACTGCTGCTGGAACAGAATATTGATGACCGCCTGGCTATCAGCGAACCGCTGCGGGTCTACATGCGGCGTACCGATATACCGGAGATCAGCGCCGAACGCCGTCGCCTTAACGCCTGAGCAGCTTGTCGAGGTGGCCGAATTGACCGAGGGTTGTTCACTTACACCCTCACAACAACGGCGCACGGCAGACTAAGCTCGACGAGTCAGAATCACTCGCCAGGAGCTTGCCGATGTTCGATGTGCTGATCAAAAACGCGCTGTTTTTCGATGGCAGCGGCGCGCCCGGCGTCGTGCGTCACCTTGGCATTCATGACGGCAAGCTGGCCTGCATCAGCGCCAGCGTCCTAGACGAAAATGGCTGCGGCCAGGTGATTGATGCACAAAACCGCTGGGTGACACCCGGTTTTATCGACATGCACACCCATTACGACGCCGAACTGGTGGCCGCCCCTGCGCTCAAGGAATCGGTGCGCCACGGTGTGACCACGGTGATGATCGGCAGCTGCTCGATCAGCATGGTGTTGTCCAGCCCCGAGGATTGCTCTGACCTGTTCACCCGCGTCGAATCGGTGCCGCGCGAGCATGTCCTGCCACTGCTGCAGGCACGGAAGACTTGGCACAGCGCCGACCAATTCGCCGTCTTTCTCGATCAGCATCCGCTGGGGCCGAACATATGCTCCTTCCTCGGCCACTCTGATTTACGCGTTGCCGTGCTTGGTCTGGAACGTGCCGTGGACGCCAACGTACGCCCCACCGAGGGTGAATTACAGCAGATGGAACGCCTGCTGGAAGAAGCGCTGGACGCCGGTTTGCTCGGCCTGTCGAGCATGACTAATCCCTGGGACAAGCTCGATGGCGACCGCCAGCGCTCGAAATCCCTGCCCTCGGTGTATGCACCCTGGGCCGAGTACGCGCGGCTGAACAAGATCCTGCGCCGGCGCGGACGCATCCATCAGGGCGCGCCGAACCTGGTAACCAAACTCAATGTACTGGCCTTTCTCTGGGACAGCATCGGCGGTTGGTGGCGCAAGCCGCTGAAGACCACCCTGATCACCCTGATGGATGTCAAAGCCGACCCGTGGCTCGCCCCGGTACTTGGCCCACTGACCCGTTGGATCAATCGCCTGACCAATGCCGACTTCCGTTGGCAAACCCTGCCGGTGCCGTTTGAAACCTACGCCGACGGCATGGAGTTTGTAGTTTTCGAGGAGTTTCCCGCCGGCCAAGCCGCCCTGCACCTGGCCAACCACGACATGCGCAGTCAACTGTTCCAGGACCCGGCCTACCGCCTGCGCTTTCGCCAGGACGTGGAGAAGAAATTCGGCCCACGGGTCTGGCACCGCGACTTCGACGACGCCTGGATTGTCGACTGCCCGGACGCCAGCGTGGTCGGCAAAAGCGTTGGCGAACTGGCCAAGGCGCGTAATGAACACCCGGCTGATCTGTTTCTCGACCTGCTGGTGGCCCACGGCCCGCGCCTGCGCTGGCGCACGCTGATCGCCAACCATCGCCCCGAGATGGTGGAGAAGCTGGTGTGCGAGCCGAGTACGCTGATCGGTTTTGCCGACTCCGGTGCGCATATCCGCAATATGGCCTTCTACAACTTCGGTGTGCGCCTGCTCAAACTGGTGCGCGATGCCGAGCTACGCGGCCAACCGGTAATGCCGATTGAAACGGCAATCTGGCGCCTGACAGGCGAACTGGGTGAATGGTTCAACATTGACGCCGGCAGGCTCTACGAAGGCGCTCGTGCCGACCTGGTAATCATTGACCCCAGGGCGCTGGATGAATCCCTGGCCAGCTACCAGGAAGCGCCGATGGAGGCCTTCGGCGGCTTGCAGCGTATGGTCAACCGTGGCGACGCCGTGGATGCTGTTGTGATCAACGGGCGTATCGCGTACCAGCAAGGCGTATTCGCCAGCGACCTGGGGCAGGCGCGCGGCTACGGAGCGTTCTTGCGCAGCAGGGCCTGAGTCGACGATGGCAATCGACCTACGGCATACGGCCGCGACGCCAGGCTGGCATAATGCGCGCCGCACTGCCCACTGAACCCTGCCGGGCCGGTATTGAAAGGATTCATATCGATATGCCACTCCCCTTGCAACAGACCGTCTGGCGCTGGCTGCTATGCCTGTTGCTGTGCGGTTTGTTATTGCCCGTGCACGCAAGTGACGCGACCGCCATTTACTACCCGCGCTGGAGTGACGGTGATGAGTCGCGCTCCAACTACATGCTGGCTCAGTTACGCCTGGCGCTGGATAAAGCCGGCAGCCCACTGCGTCTAGTGCCCACGCACACCAGCATGGAGCAAGAGCGTGCGTTGGTTGATTTGCAACACGACAAACACCTGGATGTGGTCTGGAGCATGACCAGCCACGAGCGCGAAGAACGCCTACTGCCTGTACGCATACCGTTGGACAAAGGGTTATTCGGTTGGCGTGTCGCGTTGCTGCCCCGCGAGCGCGTGGACCTGCTCAAGCACGTGCGAACCCTGGATGACCTGCGCCAGTTTACGGCAGGCCAGGGCCACGACTGGCCCGATACCGCCATTCTGCAAAGCCAGGGCTTACCCGTGGTGGTGTCGTCCAACTATGCCAGCCTGTTTCATATGCTGCAGGCACGGCGTTTTGATTACTTCCCGCGATCGGTTCTGGAAATCGGTACCGAGCTGCAAAACCCACGGGCACAGCAGTTGGTCGCCGACCCGCATGTGCTGCTGCACTACCCCACAGCGTTGTATTTCTTCTTTTCACCGCGACGCCCGGAACTGGCCGAAACCGTCCGCATAGGCATGGAGCGCGCCGTCGCGGACGGCTCCTTTGAGCAGTTGTTCAAGCAACAATTCGCCCACAGCCTGGCGCACCTGCAAGACGCCGAACGCCAGGTGATCGAACTGCCCAACCCGCTATTGCCCAGTGCCACCCCGCTGCAGAGGCGTGAACTGTGGTTCAGTCCGACGCAGTTACGCCAGACACAGGTGGCGCCAAAGTAGCCTGCACAATGTTGCGGGTGTGTGCGCCAAAGCGTTTAAACAGCACCACCAGCATCTGCTCAAGTACCGGGTCGACTTGGGCCTGAGTCAGCTGATTCCCCCCGCTAAAACCGGGCGCAGCCGCGGGTTTGCGGGCCAACCACTGACCAATCACCTGATCCAGCGCATCCGCCGTGGCATAGGACTCCGCCGCCACCACCTGCTGCGCGTAATCCACCGAATAAGTCGGATACGCATCCGGTGGTGTTTGCGTATACGCCTGCAACAGGGGCGCTGGCGTTTGTTCGTCCATCAGGTGCTGCATGCGCTCCAGCTGATACTCATCGATGGCCGTATGCCGATCCGCTACGCGGGCAATCGCTGCTTGGCGGTCTTGCGGATAACCGGCTGCGCCTTTGAGCGCAATCAGCATCAGCTCTGGCGTACTAAAGCCCGGAACGGTCTTGGCGTGGTAGGGCTGGGTCAGGTCCTGCATGTAGTGCAGCGCCCAACCGAGGAAGCGATAGCCCCAGTAGTCGTGCCCAGTGGCCAGGGCCAACCGCGCCAGCCCGGTGTATTGGTAGATGCGCCAGTGCGGCAGGGTGCGGCGTAGATAAGGCGCTGCCTGAAGCACCAACTCCGGCTCGTGGTAATAACCGATATGAAATGGCGCCTGGGAGGAATACTCGAAGCGCGCATCGCCGAAGGGCTGCACGCCGAAGTTGTAGCGCGCGCCGGAATCGCCTGGGTTGTCGCTGAACAGGTTGATATCGTGGCCATAGTCCGGCTCATCGGCCGCACTGCTCAGCACCTGCAAAGCACTCACCGCCTCACCGGGCTGCAGCGCCAAATACCGCCAGTGGCTCCAGGGACCAATCTTGCGAAACACCAGCACCTGCTCGGCCCTCAGGCGTGGTCGACCCTCATCGCCCTGCCCTGGTAACTGCTGAACAAAACCGGCCAGACGAATCTGCGGGTTGACCCGCAATGCCTGCAGAAACGCGGCACGACGCTGCTCAGGCAGGGTGCTCGCGGCCTCGAACCGCAGATCATCCGGGCGGGGTGGATAGTCCGGAAAATGAGCACTGGCAAAGGCTTCCTGCTCATCCAGCAATTGCTCGATTGCCGGCGCCTGTGCGTCCAGAAAGGCCTGCAGCGGTTCATAGGTCAGCGTGCGCTGCAACTGCGGCAGGTTCTGCAAGGCCAGCTGACTGCCCAGCGAGTGGTTGGACCACGCCAGGGCATTGAACGGCTGAAGCGCCAGGCAACAGGCAGATAGCAACAGGAGCAATGGCTTCACGGAGACTCCAACAGCGGATGGCAGTGCAAAGGACGTAGCCTAACGCCAAAGCTGCCACCTGGCACTGTCGTATCAAGTCAGCCCATTCACCAATCGAGCAGCGCAGTGCTTACAGATCCCGCCAGAGCTAGAGAACAAACACCACCGCCGCCGCGACCAACCCGGTTACCAACAGCCCCGCCAACGCCAGCAACGGCTTGTTCAAGCCAGGGGGGGCATTCGCCGGCGCTGCACGCAGCGGGTTGGCCTGCACGTTTGTGCGCAGCGGGTTGGACTGGTTGTTTGACGAGCTGGAAAGCGGCGCCGCTTTGAGCGGTTTTGGCAGGTCCACCGCGCGCATAAACAGCGTGGCGTCTTCATCTTCGCTGGTCGCCACGGTGCTTTTCGGGCCGATCACCAGCAGGCTCACCGAGCCCATCTTCAACTGATCGCCCGGCTGCAGCACTGCTGTCGTGACCTTCTGTTGGTTGACCAGTAGGCCGTTAGCCGAAGCCAGGTCTTTGACCTCCAGCACGTCATCCTTGAGGAAGAACTCACAGTGACGGCGCGATAACTCCTGATCGCTGAAGCACAGCTCGCACTTCACCGAACGGCCAAAAGTCATGGAGCCGTTGATATGAAATTTCTTGCCTTCGTGTTCACCCTGAATAACCTGCAAGTACCAGCGCGCGGTTTGCTCGGTGTGGGTCTTGCTGCGCGCAGGGTCGACCAACTGCAGCTCCACCGCCCCCAAGCGCACACGGTCATCGGCGCGCAGTTGAAAGCGCGTGCTGACGCGCTCGTCATTGACGAAAGAGCCGCTCGGACTGCCCACATCGGTCAGGTAATAGAAGCCCTGATCCTGACGGATTTCCGCGTGAAACGAAGCGATGCTGGGGTCTTCCAGCACCAGGCTGTTGCGGCTGTCCTGGCCGATGGTGAAACGCTCGTCGACCAACCAGATCGGGGCCTGACGATTATCACTGAAGTGAATTTTGAGCATCTGCGCACTCCGCCAACATCGGTTAAACAACCAGCTGTAACCCGTCGTACCTGGGCATTCATATGCGGCACGGTGGACGAGGCGCGCATGCTGCCTGCCAATCTAGCCAGTAGCAATATGCCAGCATAAAAACTTAATCGAATAGGTTGTTCCATAACCGCTTGACGGGGTTTACCGGTGCCGGCTGTTCCGCAGCTGCCGGCCGGCGCCGCGGCGCTTGGGCCAGTCGTACGCGCTGCTCATGACCATCGAGCAACTGCAATAACTGCTCGTTGGCCGGCTCTACTTCCAGGCCCTGCTGCACCAGCGCCAAGGCCAGGGCAAACTCGCGGCGCTTGTAGGCACCCTCACTTTGCTCGATATAGCGCTGCGCCACGCGGTTGATTCCGGCCAGGGCCAGCAGATTATCGGGCTCCCAGGCCAACACCTGACGGAAGTAGTAAGTCGCACTGTCATCCTCAGGCAGCAGCAACTGCTGATCAGCCAGACGCTGCTCAGCCAACGCCAAGTACTGGTTGATCCGCGCCTGCAGCACCCGCGCCAGGCCATCCAGAGCTTCCGGGTTATCCGCATCCAGCGCCAGGACCTGGCGGAACAGGTAATCGGCGTTGTCCTGCGGCGGTTCCAGCAGGCTGCCGTTTTGCAGGCGCAGCTCGGCACGCGCCAGGTAGTCGCTGATCTGTTTTTGCTGGTACAGGTAATAACCGCCGCTGGCAGCACCGGCCAGCAACACGATGCCGGCCAGCAGCGAGACCCACAGCGTACTGCGCGCAGTTTCGCGTCTGGCCGGTTTGCTCAGGCTCAGCGCGGGGGCGATGCGCGTGCTGTCCGGGTCATCGCGGGTCAGTTCATCGAGGCTGGCAAGCAGCACCTTGCAGTCAGCAAAACGCTCATCCGGCTCTTTCGCCAGCATGCGATCGAGCAACCACTGGTAGTTCTGCAAATGCGCCGGCAGTTGAGGCACGTCCATCTGCAGGTGGTTCATCACGGTCTGGGTGTAGTTGGCAGCGCGGTAGGGATTACTGCCCGTGAGCATCTCCAGCAGGATCACCCCCAGGCTGTAGATATCACTGCGCGCATCCAGTGCCTGGCACTGCGCCTGTTCGGGGCTGCTGTAGGACGGGCTGCCGACGGCGATGCCGAACTGGGTCAGGTCATGGTCCAGCTCGACTTCCTTGGCCACGCCAAAGTCGGTGATCACCGCCGTGCCGTCGCTGCGAAAGAGGATGTTGGCCGGTTTGATATCGCGGTGTACCAGGCCTTTGTCATGCACCACCGCCAGGCCGCTGGCCACCTGCTGCACGATACGCAGCGCGCGCGGCAGGTCGAACACCTCGCCCTTGTGCTGCGCCAGATCGCCACCCGGGACGAACTCCATAGTCAGGTAGTGGCGACCATCGGCGAGCTGGTCGATGTCATAGATGGTGATGATCGAGGGGTGATGCAGGGACGCCACGATGTGGCCTTCCTTGAGAAAGCGCTGACTGAACGCCTGATCATCCGCGCTCAGCAGCACCTTGATCGCCACCTTGCGCTGCAGGGACGCCTGCGTGGCCAGGTACACCTCGGCCATGCCGCCTTTACCCAGGCGACCATGCACCTGATAACCGGGGATTTCGAGCAATTGTTCAGTCATGGGGGTCAGGGCACACCGGCGAATTAGGGCTTGCGGGAAGTGAACAGGCGGCTGAGCAAACCTCGCGGTTTGGCCTCGACGCTGGGCGTGGCCGCATCACGGCCGAGTACGATACAGGAGATATTATCCTTGCCGCCCAGTTGGTTGGCCTGCGCCAGCAGCTTTTCTACCAGCTCATCGAGGGTCTGAGCGTTACTGCACAGCTGCTGGATCTGCGCGTCTTCCAACTCGCCAGTCAGGCCGTCGCTGCACAGCAGCAGCAACTCATGCTCACCGAGCGAGCCTTGCAATATGCCGACTTCCAGCGGCTGATCATCACGGCCCAGGCACTGCAGAATGACATTGCGCTGCGGATGGCTACGCGCCGCCTCAATGCTCATCTGTCCGGCATCGATCATCGTTTGCACCCAGCTGTGATCGCGGGTCAGACGCTCGATCTTCCCGGCGCTGACCCGATAAGCGCGGCTATCACCGACCCAGGCAATGCTGAAGGCCGCGCCAACAAAGTGCACCGCCACCAAGGTCGTGCCCATGCCGCGCTGCTCACCGGTACGCGCCACGCTGAGGATTTCGCGATTGGCCGCATGCACCGCCGTCACCAAGTCCTGGCCTTCGGCACAGGCCGCCTGCAGCGTCTGTAAGGCCAGGGCACTGGCCACTTCGCCGCATTGATGCCCCCCCATGCCGTCCGCAATCGCCCACAGATTCAGCTGTGGGCAACACAACAGAGCATCTTCATTGTGCCCACGTACCCGCCCAGGCACGCTCTGGCCGGCATAAATCAGCGCTTGTTCCATCAACGTCTCGGCTTAGGGGTTCAACAGTCGCACAGCAAGCAGGCTGTACACGGCGTAATTAATCCCATGATGCGGCGGCACGCTCAGGCTGTCACCGCCATCCACCGATTTTGCCGGTGAACTGTTAACCAGTCGAACCCTGTCCTGCATCCAGACGCCCAAATAACGCCTCAGCTATTCGCCCTGCATAGGCGTAGACTCCAAGTACCAGCCTCGCCTCACCGCGAGGGGATGGCCCGCTCCAGAACATTCAACCACGACATTGTCAGAGGTGAAGATCATGAGCAAAGGTATGGATTCGAAGAAACAAGTGAAGAAAAAGCCGCTGAAAACCGCCAGCGAAAAGCGTACGGACAAGAAAGACAAGCAAGGTGCGAAAACCCTGCTCGGCAGCCACGCCGCCAACGCCTGAAGCACCCGTCTGAGGCAAGCATCGCGCTTGCGCTCAGGCATCCACTCACCGTCGCAACAGTACCTGCAATGCACTACCGCCAACTCCCCACCTCGCTCAAGCCACTGGCTGACAAGTTCTACCGCAATCAACGATCAGCCATGCGCGCCGCAGCCGGCGCCCAGCTATGGGTAGCCGAAGACCGGGAAATCGTCGCGGCGCTGTGCCTGCACCCGGTCGCACATGGGCATTGGCTGACCAGCCTGCTGGTCGATAGCGCTCGGCAGGGGCAAGGCATCGCGCTCCAGTTGATCGAGACTGCGTTGCTCGATTGCCCGGCACCGGTCTGGCTGTTCTGCCACCCGCAACTCAGCGACTTCTACCTGCGCCTGGGCTTTGCCCCCTGCACCGACCTGCCTCAGCCGTTGGCTGAACGCCTGAGGCGCTATCAGCGCAGCAAAAACCTGCTGGCATTTGTGCGCGTGCCGAGCTCGAGCCTTACCGCTCAAGGGCTGGAACCTTAGTACCAGATAAACCAACACCATTCGGCAGATAGTGGCCCATGCTGGCACGTTGCAGAATTTTACTATTGCCATCGCCAGGGCAAGCTCTGCATGCTTAGCTCATAACAACGACAACAGTGGCCTTTAACTATGCAGATATCGCGGTTGCTCAGGCGCCTGCGTAGCGACTTCCAGTTGTCCATCATCACGCTGATGGGCCTGTTTGGCGTGATTGGCATTAGCCCCTATGCCGTCTACCGGCTAGCGACCGGCAACTACCTGGTAGGCTCCTCCGACACCGTGATCGTTGTCTCCACAGTGATGGCGGTGATCTATGCCTGGCGCACCGGTGACACGATCAAACCCGGCATCTACCTGGCCACCATCTTCTCCGCCGGTGCAACGCTGATCGCCATCAACCTGGGTGTAAACGGCCTGTTCTGGATTTACCCGCTGATCATGTTCAATTTCTTTATGGTGTCGCCGGCCAAGGCCTTGTTGGCCACCACCCTGGTGCTCACCACGCTGGTCGGTTACGGCCAACTTAAACCCGGCTCGGTATTCGAAAGCGACTACCAGATGGTGTCATTTCTGGTCACCAGCATGATGGCCAGCATCCTCAGTTTCGTCTTTGCCTACCGCACCAGCACTCAGCGCGACCAACTGCAGCAACTGGCCATCCATGACCCGCTGACCGGCGCCCGTAATCGCCGAGCGATGAATGAAGAACTGAAGATCGCCGCCTCCATTTACCGCCGCCACGGCAACAGCTACGGCGTCTTGGTGATGGACCTGGATCATTTCAAACGGATCAATGACAACCATGGCCATCATGCCGGCGACCAGGTGCTGGTGGACTTTGTCGAACTGATCAAAAGCTCATCGCGCAAGGAAGACCGACTGTTCCGCTTCGGCGGCGAGGAATTCCTCCTGCTGCTGCCCAACACCGAACGCGCAGGCTTACTGGCCGCCGCGCAACACCTGCAGCAGCAAGTGGCGCAGCACCTGCGCGGGCCCAGCGGTGCGGTGACCATGTCAGTAGGCGGGGCCATCTTGCGCCGCGACGAACACTGGGAAAGCCTGCTGCAGCGCGCCGACGAACGCCTCTATCGCGCCAAGAATGCCGGCCGTAACTGCATCGTCATCGATGATGGCGTGGACAAAACCAGCAGCCTACCCATCGCCTGATCCCTCGATTTATCTTTACTTACAACTTGCGCGGAAAAATTCTCGCGCGCGGCGAGCAAGGCTGTAACAACTCGGCTTTGTCTCTGTCTATTGGCCACACTTCATACAGAGCACTGCCATGAAAAGACGCTCCCTGCTCAAGGGGATGGCCCTCTTGCCAGCCCTGCCCTTGCTCGGTCACGCCCCACTTAGCCTGGCAGAAGCTGTTGCCAGTAGCGTGACGCCTCTGAATAAACCCCACAGCGACTGGCGCGACCTGCTGACGCCTGAAGCCTATGCCGTGCTCTTCGAAGAGGACACCGAAGCGCCTGGCAGCAGCCCGTTAAATCAGGAAAAACGCGATGGCACCTACCTGTGCGCCGCCTGCTACCTGCCGCTGTTCGCCAGCCAGGACAAATATGAAAGCGGCACCGGCTGGCCCAGCTTTACCCAGCCGATTGCCGGCCATATGGGCACCAAAAGCGACTTCAAGCTGTTCTTCCCGCGCACCGAATACCATTGTGCGCGCTGCGGCGGGCATCAGGGTCATGTCTTCGACGACGGCCCGAAGCCGCGCGGCGAACGCTGGTGCAACAACGGCGTGGCCTTGCGCTTTATCCCGCAAGGCGAAGCCTTACCTGAGCTGCGGAGCTGAACATGACTGCTATGACCTATACTTGGCGCCGCCGTCTGCTGGCCAGCAGCATCCTCGTTTTGGGCGGCCTGCTGGCCGCTTGTGAACCCACAGCTGCGCAAGCGCCGCAGCCGCAGTCCAAAACCGCAACGCCGATGGTGGAAAACCCCGGCGTGGCAATCTTCGCCGGCGGCTGTTTCTGGTGCACCGAGTCAGACTTCGACAAAGTGCCCGGCGTAATTGACACCACCTCCGGCTACATCGGCGGGCATGTCGACAACCCCACTTATGAGCAGGTTTCTGCAGGCACTAGCGGGCATATCGAAGCGGTGCGCGTACGCTTTGACCCCAGCAAGACCAGCTACGCCAAGCTGCTTGAAGCCTACTGGCCCACCATTGATCCGGTGACCGCCAACGCCCAGTTCTGCGACCGCGGTCCGCAATACCGCAGCGCGATCTTCTACAGCAGCGCCGAAGAGCAGCAACTGGCCGAAGCCTCCAAAGCCACTTTGGATAAATCCGGGCGTTTGCCGGCCCCGGTGGTCACGGAAATCCTCGCCGCCAGCACCTTTTATCCAGCCGAGGACTATCACCAGGACTATTACCAACGTAACCCGCTGCGCTACAACTACTACCGCAACGGCTGCGGTCGTGATCAACGCTTGGAGCAACTCTGGGGCAAGAAGCAATAAACCGCGCCCATCGGCTGGCCCTCGTGCCCGCTGATGGCGCTGTATTCAGCCGCTGATGCCAGGATGCGGCAGTCGTCGCATCCGCTATGGTTGAGTTCACACCTTGCCCAGTGAGCACTCAATGGCCCCGTTGAAACCCCTGTTCAAACTCACCTCGCTGATCGCTCTGTTCGGCTGGCTGATGCTGGTCTGCCTGCCATTCTGGCCCTATACCGATGAACTGGTACTGGGCCTCAGCGTGGTCCTGCTGGCCATCGTCCATAGCTGGCTGTTGTTTGTCGCCATGCGCCAGCGGCCTGAACCGGGTAGCGGCAGGCCCGGTTTCTTTAGCCTCGGCGGGGTGCTCTCACTGCTGCGACAACCCACCGCCGCACTGGCAGCCTGGATACATATTCTGGCGTTCGATCTGATGGTCGGGCTGTTTATCCGCCACGAAGGCGCCATCGCGGGCATCAGCCACTGGGCACTGTTACCCTGTTATGTGCTGACGCTAATGTTCGGCCCACTGGGCCTGCTGGCGTTTCTAGGCTTGCGCTGGGGCTTGGTGATGGCGGCCTGAGCTAGCAGGCCGTTGAGAATGTTAGCGAGGCAGTCGAGACAAGGCGAAAACAAGCGAGGAAGCGGAGTTTACGAGCTGTAAATGAGCATTCCGAGCCTGTTTTCAACGCAGTATCGGCAACGTAGGTAATTTTTCAACGGCCTGTTAGCGGCTGCGCTCATAGTATTCAGTGCTCTGCCCTGGATACTGCTGCACCCGGTAGCCATTGGGGTACTCAATCGTTTGCTTGATCGTCCCGCGGTTTTCTATCGACTGGCTGCCGTAACGCTGCTCATGGCGCTGCAGGCCGTCGGGTAGGCGCTGCCCGCCATAGAGATTATGGCTTTCGATGGTCTGTGAGCTGCCGATGCTGCCACTGGCACCGGGGCTGATATAGGTCTTCGGAATGACCCGCAACGTCTGCGGCGCCTGCTGCTCGGCATACAGCGGCGTTACCAACAGCAGCCCAACCAGGCTGATCGCATATCGACACATCGTCATCACAACCTCTGCGCCATTGGCGCGTAACGAACTTGATGGTTTGGCAACAGCACCCCACCTGCGGTTCCGACCTGTGGTCCACCTTGGCAGACTTGAGCCGTAAAACTGCTCAAATATTGAGCAATCATCCGCGAATCGCAGAAAAGCACAAGCCCCACACTAGCCGATGCAGAAAGCCCTTGGATAAAGCTGGCATGCTGTTTCGCGATGCCCGTCCCGCTAAATCCGCCAAGCATTTATTAGTATCACCGACTACGTCTTCACTTGAGCAACACGCCCCAGATGACCTTTCGCATCGTTCTACTGTTTCTTATCAGCCTGCCCAATCTGGCACTTGCTGATCCCTTCAGCTGCAGGGCAGTGGCCATCAGCGACGGCGATACGTTCAGCTGCCAGACCACCGAGAATAAACGGTTGCGGGTTCGCCTCGCAGAAATTGACGCACCAGAAAGAAAGCAACCCTATGGCGCCGAAGCCAAGCAGGCGTTGTCAGCTTTGGTGCTGGAGAAACAGGTCGTCCTGCAGGTCAACGAGGTGGATCGCTACGGCATCACACGGGCTCGCGCCTATGTCGGTGGCACTGACGTGAACTACACACTGGTCGCGCAAGGCGCTGCCTGGGCCTATACCAAGCAGCTGAAAGACCACCGACTCAAAGATGCCGAAACCCTGGCCAGAAACATGGGTAAAGGCCTCTGGCACCTGCCCGCCGAAGACATCGTCGCGCCCTGGGACTGGCGCTACGCCGGCAGAATTGCCGCGCCGCAAAAAACCAAACCCAGTCGAACTGCATCGTTCTCTCAGTTCGGTGGCGGCTAGAACATTGGGGTTGATGGTGCCGGAGACAGGAATCGAACCTGCGACCTTCGCGTTACGAGTGCGCTGCTCTACCGACTGAGCTACACCGGCAAGATATTGCTTAAGTCGCGCACACTAGCTGCAACGCGACTCAAGCTGTCATCCCAAGCCTAGCTGACGGCCGTACACCTCACGGACTTTGCGCTGCTGTGAAGTGTAACGGCGGTTACTTGCTCGGCAGTTCGATACGGTCTTCGTGGATCACGATGCGACCCTGTTTGTACAAACCGCCGATGGCTTTCTTGAAGTTGCCCTTGCTGACCCGAAACAGCCCGGCAATTTCTTCTGGCGAACTCTTATCGTTCACCTTGAGCACGCCATCGTGCTCACGCAACTTGGTCAGAATCTGCTCGCCCAAGCTGCTGGCCGCTTCTTGGCCAACCGGTTGCAGGCTCAGGCTGATTTTGCCGTCGGCACGCACTTCCTTGATAAAGCCTTTTTCCTGCATGCCGCTGCGCACAAACTTGAACAGCTCATTCTTGTGGATCAGGCCCCAGTGCTTGCCATTGATAATGGCTTTGAAGCCCATATCGGTGGATTCGGCCACCAACAGATCAACTTCCTGGCCTGCCGTATAGTTGGCTGGCACGTTATCCAAGTAACGATCCAGACGTGCGGTGGCGGTGATGCGCTTGCTGCGCTTATCGAGGAATACATGCACCACGCAGTAATCACCAATCTGCAACGGGCGCTTTTCTTCGGAGTGCGGTAACAATAAATCTTTCGGCAAACCCCAATTCAGGAATAAGCCCACGCGATTTATATCCACAACTTTCAAACTGGCGAATTCACCCACCTGAACTTTTGGTTTTTCTGTGGTGGCAATTAATTTGTCTTCGCTGTCCAAGTAAATAAAGACGTTTAACCAGTCTTCCACTTCGCTTGGGGTGTCGCTCGGGATATAACGCTTAGGCAATAGAATTTCGCCATCCGCACCGCCATCCAGGTACAGGCCGAAGTCGGTGTGCTTCACGACCTGCAAACTATTCATTCGTCCAATTACAGCCATGATGCCCTACCCTCATTACCAGGCCGGCATTCTAGCCGACTCGCCTCTGAATTTCTCGGCCTACCGGCCATCGCACAGCGCCAGCCTGATGGCCTGCGGAGCAATCCGACCGATGGCCTAGATCGCGAGACGCAGCCTCAATACGAATTATCTATTCTTATTAAAACAATCACTTACTGGCATATCCGCTAATTACGCGGGCTATTTACAGAATAATCTCTCTGCATATCGCTACATCCGAGCTTTATTTATCAAGCAATTGTCAAGCATTTCGAGTATTATGCGCGGCCAAATTAATTTTTGAGTAGGTTAATGGCCGTCATGCGCGTAAAAGCATCCAACAGCAAACCCAAGCCGGCTCCAGCCGTGGAAACCAGCGCCTCGATCGACGCACAGATCGAAGCCTTCCTGAAATCCGGCGGGGAAATTCAGCAAATTGCCAAAGGCGTCAGCGGCCAGGTGTACGGCACCACCAAGCAGATCACCATCGGTAAAAAGTAACGCTTTCTGGCCATGCAGCGCTTTGCTCGCAATGACAAGGCGCTGGCCAGTGCATAACCCCCTCAGCTTCCAAGCCCCCTTCCTCAGTCCGACATCAGTTGTTTCACCCTTTTACGCCCCGCCCACTGGCGCTTAGCACAACCTTGTTTCAGAATCATGTCAGCCCGCAATTTGCGGCGGTTTCGGCATTGCCACTGCTGAACGATGGCAATCGCCCCAGGAGTACCCGTGCGCGTTACCTGCAATTGGCTGCGACACCCTTCCAGCACCCTGCTTACCCTCGGTTTGTTGTTACTCGCCCTGCCATTGCTCAGCCGCTACCTGTTGGGCTGGTCGCATACCTATGGCTATCTGTCTGACCTGGCGATTGGCAGCTTGCTGGTGGTAATCCTGCACCAACGCTCCTGGCTGCTGAGCATTGCTCTGCTGCTGACCTGGTGCATTTTCACCTTGAGCACCGCCGAGCTGGTCAATGCCGTAGGCCGCATGCCAGAGCCAACCGACTTGCAGTACTTAGGCGACGCACAGTTTGTCAGTCATTCAACCCAAGGCAGTGGTTTGAGCCAGCCATTATTGGCTTTAGCCATGGCCGTGCTGATGGCGCTTTACCTGGGCCTGCGCAGCGTACAAACACCGCGCCGTGCCATGCCGTTTGCACGCGCCTGGCTGTTGCTGCCACTGGCCCTGTTTGCCGTGCACACCGTCGGCCAGCAATTCAAACCCAGCGAAGCGGACCAATGGTTGCAGTTCAACTTGCCGCACAAGTTACTGGCGGAAAGTACCAATGGCGCTCAACAGCACCTGGCCGACTGGCTGGCGGGGGACGAGCCGAGCAGCCCACCTGACATCAGCGGCCTGAATCAGCTTGATCTGCACGGTACGCCGCTGCTCAAGCAAGCCGGCAGCGCCCGCAACGTATTGATCATTACTCTGGAAGGCGTAACCGGCGCCTATCTGCAAGCCAGCCGTCAAGCCATCGGCAGCAGCTACGCGCAAGACCCGATGCCGCGCCTGAGCCAGTGGGCCGAACGCGGCATGCTCACCACCGATTATGTCCTGCATAACCATCAAACCATCCGCGGGCTCTACGCCATGCTTTGCGGTGATTACGAGAAACTCGACTCCGGCACGCCGAAGGGCGTTGAACTGCTCAACAACCCGGCGCGCAGTGAGCAATGTCTGCCCGCGCAATTACGCGAACGCGGCCTGAGCACGCACTTCCTGCAAGGTGCCGGGCTGCGCTTTATGGCCAAAGACCAGATCATGCCGCAGATGGGCTTCGACAAGACCTTGGGCCGCGACTGGTTCAAGAACAAGCCCTACCTCGAATTCCCTTGGGGCATGGACGACAAGGCCTACTTCGAAGGTGCCCTGGGTTACGTGCAACAGCTGCGCAAGAAGCGCCAACCCTGGATGCTGACCCTACTAACCGTGGGTACTCACCAGCCCTACTCCGCCCCGCAGGACTACCTAGACCGCCACCCTAACGCCAAGCTGGCGGCGATTGCCTACCTGGACGATGCCGTTGCTGACTTTCTCAACGCGCTGGAAAAACAGGGCGTGATGAAAGACACCCTGGTGATCGTCACCTCGGACGAGTCACACGGCCTGGAAAACGTCCGTCTGGCTTCGGCCTGGGGCTTCAACTTGCTGCTGGCGCCCGAGCAGGCGCAACTGCCTACCATCAAGCAAGGCGTGTATGGCCATATCGACCTGACAGCGTCGGTGCTCGACTACTTCGCCTTCCCGGTCCCGAGCAATATCGCCGGACGCTCATTGCTGCGCGATTACGCCACAGGCCGCCAGATCATTTCCTACACCAACGGGTTGCTGCGCCAGCATGACGGCCAGGGCACGCTGACCGAATGCGACTTCCAGAATGTCTGCCGACGCTACGCTAGCACCGGTTTTATTGCCGACAGCGCACGCTATCTGGGCCGCTTAAGCGGCAAACCGGCACGCCTGATCAGCCAGCAAGCGGCCCTGCTTGACCAGTCACTGAGCAATGGCGGTCAGATCAAGCAAAGCTATCAGTTCGCCAACCAGCAGCCTATCAGGCTAAAACCCAGCGTCAGTGATGATTGGGCAGACAACCTGGTGGGCGCGCAGTACCTGACCTTGGGTGCAGCTACCCAGACCACCGTCACCCTGAAAATCCGCGCCCTGCGTATGGATAAAAAAGGCGCCACGCTGCAATTGAAAACCAAGGAATACGACCGCGATGTCGACGTGGCGATCCCACCGCTACCACTGCTGACACGCGACAAACCCGTCCAGGTCAGCTTCACCTTCGACAACCCGCAAGCACGCAAGGCGTTCTCCTTCCACCTGCTGGGCCAGGGTCAGGGTGCAATCGAGATTGTTGATTTCAGCGTCAGCAGCTTGCCCCTGCCCAGCGAGGAGGAGCTGCTCGCTGCGCAAGAAAGCCTGGAAGAAGTGGCGCCCGTCAGCCAGTGACGACAATCACAGGCCTTCAATACACGGCGTAACGGCGCTCGATAGTCGTGTACTCACCATTCTCCCGAATCGCCGCTAAACCCCGGTTGAAGCGCTCGCAATCGGCCTGCAGGCGGCAACCCAGCTTGTAGTCAGTAGGCGCAAAAATCGGGTACAGGGTCAGCGGCTGCGTCACATCCACCTGGGTATACACCTCACGGTTGAAGTAACGCAGGATGCGCATATCCGACACCACCACATCCACCCGACCGCTGTAGAGCATGCGGTTGCGGGCGATCTGAAAAGCTTCTTCGCGGTAGCGCGGGTTGTTTGCAGCCATGGCCTCAAACTCGCTGCCAAGCAGAAAGCGCGCACGCTGGAAGGCATTTACCGAGTAACCCACCAGGTCGCTGATGCGCTGGATATCCAGGTTGCGCGAGCGCAAGGCCACCGCGACGTTCTGGTAGCGGATATAGGCATCCGAATAAAAAATAGAACCACCGCTGCGCTCGTTGGTGGTGGCAATAACGTCGATATGGCCCTTGCTCAGCATCAGGTTCAAGCGCTCCATCGGCGCATAGTACGCCATCGGCTCCAGCCCGCCGCGCTGCGCGGCAGTCATCACGATGTCGTACTCCAGGCCACTGGCCTCACTCTCGAAGATATAAGGCGGTTTGTGCGTACCAAAGCCTACGCGCAAGGCTTGCGCCGAGACGCTAAGACTGCACGACAACAAACAACAGACCCACAACCACTTCATAGCGATACCCAAGTTGGACCAGAGCCCAGCATAGCCGGCTATGGTATGACTCTGCATTGCTCTATCGCTGAGATCGATTATTCCGAATCGGACATACGCCACGCATCAGCAGCTTTCAGTGCAAGACTGAAAGCCTAACTGCCCAGCCGTGCACTAGCGGCTGAGCACGCATTGCCAAACGTTGTTAAACGAGATTGGCTTTAGCCGCCGTATCGGCAAAAACCTCCGGCGATAACGCGGCCGGGCCCTGGTCGTCAAGCAACTCACGGGAATGCTCACCCCCAGGAATGCTGCTATCAATCATGCTGAGCAGTTGCAAGCCTCGTGGGGTCAGCACGAAATTCTCGCCGTTACCGCCCTCCTCTTCCGGCCGAGGTTCGATAAAGCCAGCGCCGAGCAACTGCGATTCGTACTCCGCCGCCAGTGCTTTCAACGCATCCAAGTTATCGGTGTGCTCACCTGCACGCTCAAGCTCCTGCGCGAGCTCCTCGGCATAAGCACGGGGCGCGAAGTTTTTACCGGCGGAACTTTGCACTTCATGCAGCAAGCGCTCGATAAGATCCCAGTTATAAGACATATCGCTCTCTCCCATTCGCGTTGCGCTCAACCCAGTGGCAAGCGCGAGGGCTGCATTGCACGCCGCCCTGTTAAGTTCCGACCCACCTCTGCCCGCTTAGGTTCGACCTGAACTTTCCCCACCCAGGCCTACTCAACCGAACACGTCTGCCTATTCGCCCGCGAGGACATTGCCATGAAGATCACTCTGCCCAGTAAAACCGCTCTGAGCCTTTGCGCTGACTTCGCTCTATTTGCCCAGAGCACGGCCTACGCTTCGTGCAGTTCCGAGGAGGCGATCGCCAAAGCCGAGCAACTCGCAGCCAAAGTCGCAGAGATCACCAAAAAAGATCCTGCCCGTGCGGAACAGCTGCGCGCAGAACTGAAGGAAACCTCACCCGAGACTTCCTCTGACGAGATGGAAAACGCTTGCGAAGGCTACGACCAGCGTCTCAATGAACTGGAAGAAGCCGGCGATAACATGCAAGACGACCCAAACTAGCCACCACTCGGCTTGTTCAACCGCTGCCGATCACCCGGATCGATAACGGAGGATTCGTCGCACCTTGGTCACTCCGGTCTAGACTTCAGCCACTTTGTTCAGCCTCTACCGGAGAATTCCCATGCTTAAAGCCGAATACCAACAACGCGGCCCGCAACCTCACGAAGTGATTGCCGCCGTAGAGCTGCAACTGCCAGAGCCTGGCGCCAGCCAGGTGCGCATCAAGGTTCTGGCTGCGCCGATCAACCCGTCGGATGTGCTTACCCTGACCGGCGAATACGGCATGCTACCGCCGCTGCCAGCGATTGGCGGCAACGAAGGCGTCGGCCGCGTGGAAGTACTGGGCCCCGAGGTCGGCAACCTGAAGGTCGGCCAGATGGTGCTGTTACCGGTTGGCTGCGGCACCTGGGTCAGCCACTTGAATGCGCAGGCCAATAAACTTATTCCCCTGCCGGAAGCCGACCCACAGCAACTGGCGATGATGACGGTTAACCCACCGACCGCCTCCCTGATGCTCAGTGAATTCGTCGACCTCAAACCCGGTGACTGGGTGATCCAGAACGCCGCCAACTCCGGCGTCGGCAGCTACCTGATCCAGCTGGCCAAGCTGCGCGGCTTCAAAACCATCAACGTGGTACGCCGTGAGTCGGCAGTGGCCGGCGTGGAAGCAGAAGGCGGTGATGTGGTGCTGGTCGACGGTCCGGATCTGGCTAAACGCGTGCGTGCTGCCACTGGCGGTGCAAGCGTGCGTTTGGGCATTGATGCCGTGGGCGGTGAAGCCACTGATCACCTGGCCGCCAGCCTTTGCGAGGGCGGCGTATTGGTTAACTACGGCATGATGAGCCGCCAGCCGTGTCAGGTTTCGCCCGCGTCGTTTGTGTTCCGCGATGTCAGCTTGCGCGGCTTCTGGCTGGCCAAGTGGTTCCAGAACGCCAGCCAGGCCGAGCAGATGAAAGTGTTTGGTGAGTTGGTACAACTGATCGCCAGCGGCAAGCTGCATACCCGCGTTGCTGCGACCTATGACGTCAGCGAGATAAAGCAGGCCGTAGCAGCTGCCGCCAGTGGCGAGCGCGATGGCAAGATATTGATCGTACCGAAGTAAGCCCTGAAATGACGACGGCGGATTAGCTCCCCAGCCAACCCGCCGTTGTAATCACACTGCAGCCGAGTTATTCCGCTGCGGGGGTACGGCGCTTCAGCGGTGCCAAGCCGTCCTGGCTGACCAGCACCGGCGCATCGGGTTTCGGCCGGTTGATGGTGTTGCGCTTCGGCGCCTTGGCGGCCGGCTTTTTCGTGGCGAGTTTCTTGCCGGTTTTCGGGTCGATCTTTTTCTTCTTCGGACCAACCGCCTTGCCGGACGCCTTGAGGTTTTTCGGGCCCTGGTAAATGCCCTTGAGGTCCTTGATATTGCGGCGCTCGAAACGCTGCTTGAGGTAGCGCTCGATGCTCGACATCAGCGCCCAGTCGTTGTGGCAGATCAGCGAGATCGCCAGACCTTCGGCGCCAGCGCGGCCGGTACGGCCGATGCGGTGCACGTATTCGTCGCCGGAGCGCGGCATATCGAAGTTGATCACCAGATCCAGGCCGTCAACATCCAGACCACGGGCCGCTACATCGGTGGCCACCAGAATCTTCACCGCGCCCTGCTTGAGGCGGTCGATGGCCAGCTTGCGATCCTTCTGGTCCTTCTCGCCGTGCAACACAAAGGTCTTGAAGTCATGGGCGACCAACTTGCCGTACAGGCGGTCAGCCTGGACGCGGGTATTGGTGAAGATGATCGCCTTGTCGTAGGTCTCGTTTTTCAGCAACCACTCGACCAAGCGCTCTTTGTGATGGTTGTGGTCAGCGGTGATGATCTGCTGACGGGTGCCCTCATTGAGCTGGCTGACGCGGTTGAGCTGCAGGTGCTCAGGCTCTTTCAGCACCTTGCCGACCACTTCGCGCAGGGCTGCGCCGCCACTGGTGGCAGAGAACAGCAGGGTCTGGCGGTCGGCATTGCACAGTTCGCCGAGACGTTGCACGTCTTCAGCAAAGCCCATATCGAGCATGCGGTCGGCTTCATCGAGCACCAACACTTCGACTTCATCGAGCAGCAGGTTGCCGGCATTGGCGTGTTCGATCAGACGGCCTGGCGTGCCGATCAGGATGTCGACCTTACGCAGCATGGCGGCCTGCACCTTGAAGTCTTCACCACCGGTGATCAGACCACCCTTGAGGAAGGTGAACTGAGCGAAGCGCTCGACTTCCTTGAGGGTTTGCTGCGCCAGCTCACGGGTCGGCAGCAGGATCATCGCGCGTACGCTCATGCGTGGCTGGGAAGCGCCATCGCCGAGCAGGCGATTGAGCATTGGCAGCACAAAGGCTGCGGTCTTGCCGCTGCCGGTTTGCGCGGTAACCCGCAAGTCTTTTCCTTGCAGCGCCAGCGGAATGGCCGCCAACTGCACCGGGGTGGGCTCGACAAATTTCAGCTCGGCCACGGCTTTGAGCAGGCGTTCATGCAGGGCGAATTGGGAAAACACGGGTATACCTCGACAAAAAATCAGCAATACAGCGGCATAGATTACCGGTTCTGCCGGCTAAAAGCCCGAACGGCCTGGCCAACGGCGTCTGTAGCCTAGTTGGCGGCCCTGCAGCCGCGCGCGTAAACAGCACAAATCGACGCCTCCCGTCAGACCACTACGCATATAAGGCATCGCGCCGGTAGAATGCGCGCCGCCATTCAATTCCGGGTGGCATGGGTTCCCTAACCCCATTCAGCAAAAAGGTTCCGTCATGCTTATTACCGCCCCTCAGCGCCTGCGCAATGCACTTATTGCACTGGTGCTGTTTCATATCTTGATCATCATCGCCAGCAATTACTTGGTGCAGCTGCCGATCACCCTGTTCGGCTGGCACACCACCTGGGGCGCGTTCAGCTTCCCGTTTATCTTCTTGGCCACTGACCTGACCGTACGCCTACTCGGCAAACAGGCGGCGCGCCGGGTGATTGCCCGGGTGATGCTGCCGGCGCTGCTGATTTCCTACATCGTCTCGGTGCTGTTTCAGGAAGCCAGCTTTCGCGGCTTCGGCGCCTTGCTGGAGTTCAACGAGTTCGTGCTGCGCATTTCCATCGCCAGCTTCCTCGCCTACGTCCTGGGACAGTTCCTCGATATTCAGGTATTCGACCGCCTGCGCCAGCTGTCGCTATGGTGGGTAGCGCCGACAGTCTCGACCGTCCTGGGCAACCTGCTGGACACCTATGCGTTCTTCTCGGTGGCATTCTGGAACAGCAGCAACCCGTTTATGGCCGAGCACTGGGTGGAGATCGCCACCGTCGATTACGGGGTCAAACTGGCGGTCAGCCTGCTGCTGTTCGTGCCGCTCTACGGCATGTTGCTCAATGCCATTCTGCGCATGTTGGCTGGGCGTACTCAGGCCGCCAGCTAAGCGCGCAAGACCAGCAGGAAACTTTGCTGCGCAATCCGACTCAACCGTTCAACAGCCCTCGCCATGGGCTTGTTCGGTTGCCGGGGGGGCATCAGCATGAAACCCACTCTGATCTACTACGTAGCCGCCAGCCTGGACGGCTATATCGCTCGCCCGGATGGCCGGGTCGATTGGCTGGAAAGCATCCAGGCGGCTGGCGACGACCACGGTTATCACGCCTTTTATGACGGCATCGACGCCCTGCTAATGGGCCGCATGACCTTCGACACGCTGATGGACGCCGAGGAGGATTGGCCCTACCTCGGCAAACCCTGCCTGGTACTGACCCGCTATCCGCACGAACAATTACCGGATGGCGTAAGCATGCGCCATTGCACACCGAGCGAAGCCCTGACGACGCTGGCCGAACAAGGCCATCAGCGTATCTGGCTGGTGGGCGGTGGTTCGCTGGCCGGTAACTGTTTTGCTGCCGGTCTGCTCGACGAGCTGGTGGTGAGCCTGGTGCCTTATCTGCTGGGCGCCGGTATTCCAATGTTCGCCAGCGGTCTGGAACGCAGCCTGAGACTGCACGAACAACGTAGTTTCAGCAGCGGCGTGATGCAACTGCACTATCAGGTGCTGCCGGAAAACCCTGCGGATGTCGTTCTATAAACCTTGCCGCGCCTGCTTGATCAATAGCCGCGCGCTGTCCCAGCCGACCAGCAGTACCGCCAGCCAGATCGGCAGGTAGGTCAACCATTGCGCGCTATTGAACTGCTCACCGAGAAACAGCAGCGCTACGAGAAACAACAGCACCGGCTCGACATAACTGAGAATACCGAACAGGCCCATCGGCAGCAGACGACTGGCAGCCATCATCGCGGCAAACGCCAGGGAGCTGAGGATCGCCAGCCCCGGCAGCAGCCACCACAGCTGCGGCGCCTGGGCAAACAGCTGCGGCGGGCTCCATTGCAGCACCAGCCAGATCGCCACCGGTGCCATAAACAGCATCTCGAAGGCAAAGCCGGACAAGGCGTCCAGGCGCATCCAGCGGCGCAACATGAAATACGGTGGATACCCCAGCACCGTGACCATCACCACCCAGGAGAACGCCTGGGTCAGCCACAGTTCATGGGCCACGCCGAGCAAGGCGCAGAACACCGCCAGACGCTGCAACGGCCGCAGCCGCTCGCCATAAAACACCCGCCCGGCCAGCACCATGGCCAGCGGCAGCAGGAAATAGCCCAGCGACACTTCCAGCATGCGTCCGGCCAGCGGCGCCCAGACAAACAGCGCCCACTGAATCCCCATCAACAACGCGGCCAACAGCAGACTGGCGAACAGCAACGGCTCGCGCCGCACTCGTTCGCAGGCGGCGAGCAGCACCGGCCATTGCCGCGACAAGGTGATCAGCAGCAACACCGCCGGTATTGACCACAACACCCGCTGGGCAAACACCTGCAAGCCATCCAGTGGTGCTAACAGCCGCACATAGCCCGGCACTAGAGCAAACAACACCGAGGCAATAATCGACAGCGCTACACCGCGCCCAGACAGCTGCATCACTCCACCCTGCTCAATCAGACCCTGACATCTTGCCTGGCTTGTAATGAAGTCCACAGTCATAAAGCGACACAGCCAGGTACTTAAACAGCCGTACAGTGCAAAAATGCAGGGCATAAAAAAGCCCGCGCTGCATCAGCAGAGCGGGCAGAGACGTCCAGGAGCACCGGACGCCAGGAGATCAAGATGTTGCGGAAAAATCAGATGGCCTGGGCCAGTTGCGCCTTGGCCTGATTCAGGCCCTTTTCCATAAACTCGCTGCCCAGGTTGAGGCCTTCGGCATGGATAAAGCTGACATCGTGGATACCGACAAAAGCCAGCGCCTGACGCAGGTAGGGTTCCTGATGGTCCTGAGCGCTGCCGGCGTAGATGCCGCCGCGAGCGGTCAGGACAAAGGCACGCTTGCCGCTGAGCAGGCCTTGCGGACCGGTTTCGGTGTACTTGAAGGTCACCCCGGCGCGCAGCACGTGGTCGAGCCAGGCCTTCAGGGTGCTGGGGATGGCGAAGTTGTACATGGGAGCGGCCAGCACCAGCACATCGGCGGCCAGCAGTTCATCGGTCAGCAGGTTGGACAGCGCCAGTGCCGCTTGCTCGGCGTCGCTCTGTTGCTCCACTGGGGTCATCCAACCGCCCAGTAGGTTGGCATCCAAATGCGGCACCTGATCAACCGCCAGGTCACGCACTTTGATCTGATCTGCCGGATTGGCAGACGACCAGTTGGCGATAAATTGCGCCGTCATCTGACGCGAAACCGAACCTTGCTGGCGGGCGCTGCTTTCAATTACCAGGATGTTGGCCATGTTGTGTGCTCCATCGAAGGGGTGTTGAACGTCGATGGACAAAGAGTAGGCGCACTTAATTCGATTAAAAAGCGCAAATAACCGCACAAAACAATCTAATAATTTGATTTATAGCCAGGCCGCGCTTAGTCTCAGGCCAGTATTAAGACAGCTCGCAGGTTAGTTTGACCCGCAGCTTGATAATGCTACGGCTGAACTTCACCGCCAGGTTGTTGCTGTCACCAGCGGGCAGGACGACCTTGCGGGTGCGCGGCGCTTCAGGGCCGTTCCGGAAAACCGCCGTGCACTTGGCATCGCTACGGCCATAGTTGTACAGCTGCACAGCCCCCATGTTGTGGTCGATTTCCTGAGTGGTGGCGGAGACTTCAGCACCATTAAGCTGTTTTTCCACCTCGATCGGGTAGGCCATTACAGTCAGCGGCAAGCAGGCCAGCAACGCACAACAGAGCTTTTTCATCAGGGCAGTCTCCGGTAAAAGACGGCCAGTTTAGGTTGATTGAGTGGGTGTTTGCACCCTCAGTACGGGAATCGAATATGAAAGCCCCCCGCGTAACGCTCGACCAATGGCGCACCCTGCAGGCCGTGGTCGATCACGGCGGTTTTGCCCAGGCCGCCGAGGTGCTGCACCGCTCGCAATCTTCGGTGAGTTATACCGTGGCACGGATGCAGGAGCAGCTGGGCGTACCGCTGCTGCGTATCGACGGACGCAAGGCGGTGTTGACCGAAGCCGGCGACGTGCTGCTGCGCCGCTCGCGGCAACTGGTCAAACAGGCCAGCCAACTGGAAGACCTGGCGCACCATATGGAGCAAGGCTGGGAGGCCGAAGTACGCCTGGTGGTCGATGCCGCCTACCCCAACGCCCGCCTAGTGCGCGCGCTGACCGCCTTTATGCCGCAAAGCCGCGGCTGCCGTGTACGTCTGCGCGAGGAAGTTCTGTCCGGGGTGGAAGAAGTGCTCAAGGACGGCATGGCCGACCTGGCCATCAGCGCGCTGAACATTCCCGGTTTTCTCGGTGCGGAAATGAGCACCGTGGAGTTTGTCGCCGTGGCTCACCCCGATCATGCGCTGCATCGCCTGCAGCGCGTCGTAACCTTCCAGGATTTGGAAACCCAGATGCAGGTGGTGATTCGCGACTCAGGTCGCCAACAACCCAAGGATGTTGGCTGGCTCGGCGCCGAACAGCGCTGGACGGTCGGCAGCCTGGCCACTGCCGCCACGTTTGTCGGCAACGGCCTGGGCTTTGCCTGGTTGCCACGCCATATGATTGAGCGCGAGCTCAAGGACGGCCTGCTCAAACCGCTGCCACTGGACCAGGGTGGCAGCCGCAACCCCTTGTTCTTTCTCTACTCGAACAAGGACAAGCCCCTGGGGCCCGCAACACAGATTCTCGTTGAGCTGATTCAGCGTTTCGATGCTGCGCCGTTAAATGCAGCCTTTGCTGCGCCGCTGCCCTCGGCCTGATAAGGAGTCCCGCAGATGCCCTACTTCAACAACGATGATTGCCAGCTGCACTATGAAGACTACGGCCACGGTGCCCCTGTGCTGCTGGTACACGGCCTTGGCTCAAGCACCCGCGATTGGGAATACCAGGTGCCCGAGCTGGCCCGTCATTACCGGGTGATCGCCTTGGATGTGCGCGGCCATGGCCGCTCGGACAAACCCCGCGAGCGCTACAGCATTCAAGGTTTCGCCGAGGATGTGGCGGCGCTGATCGAGCACCTGCAACTGGTGCAGGTACATCTGGTGGGCATTTCCATGGGCGGCATGATCGGCTTCCAGCTGGGCGTGGATCGCCCCGAATTGCTGAAAAGCCTGTGCATCGTCAACAGCGGCCCGGAAGTGAAGGCGAAAAGCCCGCGCGACTATATCGAGATCGCCAAACGCTGGACGCTGTCGCGCCTGCTAAGCCTCGACACCATTGCCAAGGCACTCGGCAAACTGTTGTTCCCCAAGCCTGAACAGGAAGAGCTACGGCAGAAAATCCTGGTGCGCTGGCCGCAGAACGACAAGCGTGCTTACCTTGCCAGCCTGGATGCGATTATCGGCTGGGGCGTGCGGGAACGCCTGGCGCGGATCAGCTGTCCGACCCTGGTGGTCACGGCCGACCGAGATTACACCCCGGTGGCGCAGAAGCAGGCCTACGTTGACGAAATGCCCAATGCGCGCCTGCTGGTAATCGAAGATTCACGCCACGCCACACCGCTGGACCAACCCGAACAATTCAACAGCAGCCTGCTGGCCTTCCTTGCCGAAGTCGAACAGGCCGCCCCCACTGCCACGCAACAATAAGGACTACCCGCATGTTCAAGACCCTCACCCTCGCCGCCTGCTCCATCCTGTTTGCCGGCAGCCTGCTGGCCTCCGAAAACCCGAAAGTGCTGCTGACCACCAGCCTCGGTGAAATCGAGATCGAACTGGATGCCGAAAAGGCGCCGATCAGCACCGCCAACTTCCTCGCCTACGTCGACAGCGGCTACTACGCTGGCACCCAGTTCCACCGCGTGATTCCTGGCTTTATGGTGCAAGGCGGCGGTTTCGATGCCGACATGCAGCAGAAAGACACCCAGGCGCCGATCAAGAACGAAGCCGACAATGGTCTGCACAACGTGCGCGGCACCCTGGCCATGGCCCGCACCCAGGTACGCGACTCCGCCACCAGCCAGTTCTTTATCAACCACAAGGACAACGCCTTCCTCGACCACGGCTCGCGTGACTTCGGTTACGCGGTGTTCGGCAAGGTGGTGAAGGGCATGGACGTGGTCGACAAGATCGCCCAGGTGCCGACTGCCAACCGTGGCGGCCATCAGAACGTCCCGCGCGAGCCGGTGCTGATCACCG